>QWCZ01000082.1_pt1 | contig 49779 bp, 44 predicted proteins | sample 1972651 | NCBI WGS metagenome assembly QWCZ01 (sample SAMN09866695, study PRJNA288562) | Human oral metagenome isolate pre1_saliva, whole genome shotgun sequencing... | isolation source: mouth | host: Homo sapiens | place: USA: California
TTTTTAATCAAAAGACGGCAATTTAAAAATGAAAGGTTGCCTGCAAAACCAAATGGGATTTTTAATCAAAAGACGGCAATTTAAAAATGAAAGGTTGCCGCAGGCCACCAAATGGGATTTTTAATCAAAAGACGGCCATACAGTTCCTCAGCCAGAATCGTGTTCCCATCACCCGCTGCCCGCTCTCTCATACTGACGCCAAAGGTTCACCCTAAACGATTCCAAGTCCTGCTCTCTAAGCGCGCTTAGTACATCAAAAGGTAAATAACCCTCACCTGCCAAGGCAACTTCTCTTATCCTACTCTTCATTTTATAAAAATTATCCATTTTCACATCTCCCCCTCGCTGCCGCAGGCCCACTCTATCGCTGCCGCAGGCCAAAAGAACTTAAAAAACTCATCCTCTAAATAGAGGGCGCGCGCAACGTCTTTCCAAAAGTCCTTCCAATTCTTCTTCTCGCTGTCAAGAACCTTCAAAGTAACGCGCATAAGCGCCATCAGCTTATCATCCGGATAATCTCCAAAATCATTTCTTGCAATTCTCAAGAAGTCCTCAAGACTGTCTGCAATTCCATTATACTTATGAACATTCCACAAGAAAGTCTCTTTAATTACTCTCTCAAACACGTCGCCCGCAACATCAAAAATATTGATAATCTTACAGTCCGCATCATACTTGTTCAAATACTCGTTCCATGCGCGGCGCGCGACCTGTCCTGCGAACGGCTTATTTACATTTACATTCATGCTCATATCTCCTCTCCACCATGCGCCAACTCCTCGCTGCCGCAGGCCAACTCCTCCATTGCTTTTCTGTTGTAAAGAATCTCAAAAGCGTCCATGTTATATCTCATCTCAAATGCCGACCTTCTCCAGAGTGTTGCCGCATCAAGTTCCTCAAAATCATCAAACTTAACATAGCGGCGCGCGTACCTCTCCAGAAACTCCTCAAGGGTGCGCGAACTCTTCCATGTGCTCACAATCTCATGCTCAATTTCACTCTCCGCCACATCTTCAAGTAGCTGCGCGGACAGCATCTTCCACCCCTCTCTAAGCGGATGGAGCGGCATGTCATTGTCAGTTGCCCAGTCCCTCTCCTCAATCCAGCGCTGCGCGCGGCTCTTCATACTCTCACTCATATTATACCCCCCAAATTGCGGCCAGTATTCCAATTATTGCGGCGATGGGTGTAATCATCATCGTTACAACGAAGGCCGCCACCCCAATCTTACTACTTCTATCCCTTTTGACTTCCAAAAATAATGATAGTGCGCCAATAGCCAAACAAAGTACAAAAACAGTAGCACTTATTCTAGCAATCATACTCCTCCAGTCTCCCGAACTGATGTTCGAATGAAAAAGGTGTGCGCGCAAGAGCTTTAGATTGTCGAACTAATGTTCGATGGGTTAGGTTAGGTGTTAAGGCAAGCCCGCACAACACTTTTTCTTTCTTCTTTTGTTTTCTAAAGATATTATAACACAAATTTTTTTAAAATGCAAAAATTTTTTCCACAGACCTTTTTGGCTTTTGTTTTTGGCGGCTGTGCCTTTATTATACAAAAAAATTTTCAAAAAATCAAGCCCCTCGCTTACGCTCGGCTAGAAGCCCCCCTTTTTTTAGCAAAAATTTTCAAAAAATCAAGCGGCTTGACTTCCAAAAAATTTTTTGGTATAATGTTTGTAGGTTAGGAAAACAAAAGGAGACATCAATGTGAAACTAGACAATTCAATCAAGAGCGCCGAAGCCCGCATAAAATACATAGAACAACAAATTGCGGCCGCGCCTAAAAAAATATCAACTGGAGAATTGACAGCTATTTCAGATTACCTTGTTATGCCTCTTGAGAAAGACGAAAAAAAGAAAAAAGAAATTATTACTTTCAATCGAACAATCACTTTTAACAAAAGAGAAGTGTCTTTTGAGAGCATGACAACTGAATTCCTAGATGATGAAGATATGGTCTATCAAATGTCTGTCACACCAGATAAAAACCGATTATTAGACCCTAAATATCAAAAGATAACAGAAAAAGATATACAAACAATCCCTGGCTTGGCGGAGTTGCGGCAATCCATTCAGTCTATTGAGAAGCAATTCCAGAACAGTTGCGGCCAGCGGCGTTACCTATTAAAAAAACAATTAATAGAAATGTATAAAGACCAATATGTTTTAAAAAACATCTTTAGACCAACAATGCCGCCGCCCGTTGAATCAAAGACATTATCTCAAATATCATTAGATAGCAAAGTCTATTATAAAGATAATATTATCTATGCCTCTGGATTTTCTCTATTGATTCCAAAGGTTGTTGAACTTTTATTAGAAGGTTATGTAAAAATCAAAGAAGATACCCATGAGGAATTCAATAGTGATGCAAAATATCTAATAATAGATTTAGAAAATCTTATTGATACTTTTCTAAAACCTAACTATCCAGAGTTCTTTGATGTATTAACCTACAAAATAGATGGCGACACCAATGCGGCGATAGCTAACAAAATATTAAAAAAATATAATGTAAAGCGCGGCGCTAGTTATTATTCTACCCTTTGGCGCAAGAAGATTCCTCATCTATTGGCGGAAGAGGCACAGAAGAGATGGCTTGTTTGGCACTTTACTTTTGAGCAGAAAGGTAAGTGGCGGAAATGTTCTAAATGCGGAGAAATTAAATTAGAACATCCATTCTTCTTTAGTAAAAATACAAAAAAGAATGGCGACATTACTTATTATAGTATCTGCAAAGAATGTAGAAAGAAGAAGCGCGCGGAAGGGGGTAAGATAGTTTATGCCAGAACTCAATCTTGAGGCTATTGAACCAACAGAGAGCGAGTTAGTTGAGACTAACTCCCCTCAAAAAATAATTTACAAGGGTCAGATGCCCAATGAGAAGAATGCTTGCTTTTGTGAGAAGGAAGGCCGCTGGCTAAAAACAGATAACTTCTACACTTACAGAGATGGCTCTCATCCCAAGATGTGCAAAAGTTGTTTAACAATGCATATCGACAATTTCAATGAAGAGACTTTCCTTTGGCTTTTTGAAGAGAAGGAATTTGATATACCTTATGTTCCCTCTTGGTGGGTGCATCTTAGAAATAAAGAATTAGCAAAGGCGCCGCGCGGCTTGAAGGGAACATCTGTTTTTGGTAAATACCTATCAAAAACAAAAATGACCCAATATAAAGACCTTCGTTATAAAGATTCAGAAGAGGCACAACAAATGGCGGGCGAAGTTCTTTATAATGGAAGTGTCGCAGAAGAGGAACGCCGCAGAGCGACAAATCTTGAAGTCCAACTCAAAAAAGATTTTGAGGAAGGAAAAATAAGCCGCGCGGAATATGAAACAAAGATGCCCGCAATTCGCTCTAATCAAGAGTTGCTGTATGCGCAACAGTTTGAGGGGCGAATGATGGCGGGCGCAGAGTTCCAACAGGTTCAGCCAGACTACTTCCCGCAAGACGAATTACCAAGCCCTGGCGCCGACCTTACTCACGATGACAAGGTTTACCTTGCTATGAAATGGGGGCGGCTGTACTCCCCAGACGAATGGGTACAGCTTGAGCGGGACTATCAAGGCATGGTAGAGAACCTTGGCGCAAAAGACACGGATACAAAAAATACCATTATTTTAATCTGTAAAGCCAATCTCAAAATGAACAAAGCCATGGATATGGGTGATACAGAGGACGCGCTTAAGCAGTCTCGAATGTATGACATGCTGCGCAAGTCTCTCAAACAGGTCGCCGCACAACATAAAGAAGGTGCGGGCTTCCTTAATTCAGTCGGTGAGATGGTAGCCTATTGTGAAAAGAGCGGCGGCGCAATTCCGCGTCACCAGATTTCTGCGCCTATTGATATTGTAGATAAAGTAATTAAGGACTTGAAAGAATATAACAAGTCTTTAATTTATGCTGATGCTTCTCTTGGCGGCCAGATAGAGGATTATTTAAAAGCCAAAGCTATTCTCGACCAAAAGAAGAGAGATAGACAAGGTGGGCAAAAAGAAGAAATAGAAGATTCCGAATTTTCTGGATTCCATGAGAGGATGATAAATTTTAAAGAAGAAGAGGAGGAATCAACAGAAGAAGATGAGTCTTAAATCTTTACTTAATCTTTCTATTGAGAGAGAACAGGGCGAGTTGCAATCTCAAGAGGAATTAACAGAAGAAAGATTAAGTAGACAAATGGGTAGTCTAAGAAGTCTAATAGCTTTTTATCGTGAGTATCCAGACCTTTTGGTAGATGAACTAACAGGTTGGGCGCGGACTCACGATAATAGCGGCTTCCACTTTTATTTTTATCAGAGAGTGTTTTTGCGGGCGGTCATGCGGCACAGATTTATTTATGCGACCTTCCCGCGCGCGTTCTCCAAGTCTTTCCTTTCAATGATGGCGTTGATGTTGCGGTGTATTTTATATCCTAATACTCATGCGGCTATTACTACGGGGGGAAAAGAACAAGCAGCCTTATCTTAAAATTGGGGCTGGGTAAAGCGTTTGAATTGCTGGGACACCCTAAAGTCTTATAACTAAAACGTGAATCGAAAATTTCTCTTAAAAGATTGAGCGTGACAGTTGTCGAAAGACAGAAAAAACAATAAGAATGGCTCATGGTGAGATTCCTAAAAGCTACTTAATGGGCAATCAGCAGCTAAGTGAAAAGAAGAGAGTAAAATGGAAAATCTATTGCAAAAAAGAATCAATAAAAAGTATCCAGAAGAAAAAATTGAAGTTTTATCATTTTCGACTATGAAAGAAGAAGCTGTCGTAAAATGTCTAAGGTGTGGAAAAGTTTCCACACTTAAAAGAGGCGAAAATTTTTTAAGGACTGGTAAAACTTGTATTTGTAAAACATGTTTGAAAAAAAATCAAAAAGAATCTAGTCAATCGACTTTCGAAAATAAAAGATAAAACGAAAATATCCAAATGAACAGGTCAGCATTCTTGAGTATAATAAAAACGGAGACTGTTCAGTGCAATGCCTTCATTGCGAAGAAATTATCACTTTAAATGAAAAAGCTTTTTTAAGAAGAGATAAAAATAGAATTTGTCCTCGATGCAATCCCAATAAAAGATTCCAAATTCAAGAAACAATTAAAAAGTTTTCAGTTTGGGAAAAGACACAATTGAGTTTCGTATTTACCCCTTCTATCGAAATCCAATTAAAAGCCACAAGGATTACTTCAAAAACTTTATTCACAAGCGTTTGCAAAAAAGTGGCTTGGAAAATAAAAAAATATGTATGATTATTTAAGGGGGAAAACGTGCGGAAAATGTAAAAAAAAATATTTTAAAAACGAAGGCTGAATTCCAACAAGAAGTTGGTGAGGAATATTCCGTTTTTAGAGTATCAAGGCATGGACAAAAAAGCTCTTTTTCAACATTCTCTATGTGGATTTGTTTATTCAGCAAATCCAAGAGAATATTTATGCCCCCGATGCAAAGGCTCAAAAGGAGAACGAAAAATTAGATTTTTTCTAAAAAAGCATTTAATCAGATTTGAGGAACAAAAAACTTGGAATATCAGCGGACATTTATTAAGAACAGACTTTTATCTTCCAGATTTCAATTTAATAATAGAATACAACGGAGAGCAACATTACCATCCTATTGACTTTTTTGGCGGAGAGACTGTTTTTCAAAGGCAACAAAAATAGGATTCTTTGAAAGAGACTTTTTTTAAAAACAGAATGTTAATCATCCCTTTCACAGAGTATAAAGACATAGATTCCATTTTATTTAAAAAACTTTTTAAAAGTTCATCGACTAAAAGGATTGTTTATCCTGTAGGGTGCACGCCTTTAATAAAGAAGGAAAAACTTGCTCCCGAAGCGGACGCCGCCAAAAGGCGAAGATATAGTCAGACATTATAAGAAATTATAATGAAAAAAGCAATTACAGTTTCTAAGATTGAGGAGATATGTTCTCTAATCCCCGCGCTAGAAAGCGAAATTAACTGGGAGCGCGGACAATCTAAGAAAACAAAAGATACTGTAAAATATATTTTTAAGAACGGCTCTACGATAGATATACTTGCCGCAAAAGAGAGTTCGCGCGGACAGCGCAGAACTTGCTTATTGATGGAGGAGTGCGTTCTTATTGACGGAGATATACTTAACTCCGTCATCATACCAACGACTAACGTTAACAGACTTCTTCCAGACAACACTCGCCAAAATGAAGAAGTTGTAAACAAGTCACAAATTTATATTACAACAGCAGGTTGGAAGAACAGCTTTGCCTATTCCAAGCTTGTTGAGCTATTGGTGCAAAGTATCATAGACCCAGATGAATGTATGATAATGGGCGGAACTTATGAGACTCCTGTTACAGAAGGTCTTTTGGATGAGGACTTTGTTGACCAATTAAAACTTCAAGGAACTTACAACAGCGAAACATTTGATAGAGAGTATAAAAATATTTCTGTACTCTTTAAATTGCTGAGAATTGCGGGGAACTCCTTAGAGTCTTTTGGCTACAGCGTGAGTATGAAAGAAGACTGGGCGCAAATGCTTAAAAACAAAAGAATTGGACAATCCGCAGCCGAGCCTCGAACAGAGGAAGGTTCAACGACTAAGTGCTTTTATCTCTATTGTTAGAATAAAAGACAGTTCAGCACTTCATAAAAAGAAAGGAGTCGTCATTATTAATTATGATGAGTCAAATAGTAATTGATAATATCGGTACTCAATTTTATATAACCGAAGATGGAAGATGTTATAACTCTGATACTCATAGATTCCTCAATGGGACTGTTCATATGAGGGGCTTCCGCGAGTATGTTTTGCGTATCAAGGATGCAGAAGGAAAATTAAAATACAAAAAAACTTATGCGCATAATCTTGTTGCGGAAGCTTTTTTGCCGAAGCCAAAAACAGACAAAAAACTTTATGTTATTCATAAAGATGGAAATAAGCTTAATAATCATGTGGATAATCTTTGTTGGGTGTCGCGGCAGACTTCTACGGCAGTAGGTGGAACCGTGACACAAGAGCAAAAGGAACAATTTGCGGACGCCACCGTTTTTCAGAGTGTCTATTGTTTCAACAGGAACAGAGAGATTGTAGCTAAGTACAAAAACCTTCTTGCGGCCAGCCTTGCAACAGGAGTTTCCGAAAAGGAAATAATGACCGCCGCATCACAGAAGGAACTTAGCAGAGTTAATGACTTCTATTTTTCTTTTGCTCCTACTCTTGAGAATATTCGGTTTTATGATAAACAACAAAAACAAAAGGTAATCTACCAGTATTCATTAACAGGTAAATATATTAATAAATATGAATCCGTAGGACTTGCGGCGCGCAGTATTGGGAAGGCATCTCACGAAAGTTTAATTTCACAGTGCGCGCGCGGAAAGTGTAATTCTGCTTTTGGTTTTGTTTGGAAATATGAAGAAGATATAGTCTCATCTTTGAACGAAAGTCAAAGTTAAGAAAAATTGAGAAGTATTTGGAGCGGAGACGCGAAAAACGCATTTTATTCATCGGAGAGTTTTGACAGTCAGAGAATTTTGGCTCTTGCCGAAGAAACTTATGACGCCAAAAAGGCTAAAACTTGTTATTATGTTTTGGGCGTTGACGTAGGCCGAATTGGATGTACAACAGAGGTGTGCGTTTTTAAGGTGTCGCCGCAACCCATGGGGACTTCTATTAAGTCTCTTGTGAATATTTACACTTATGAAGCAAAAGACTTTGAAGAACAATCTATTGCTTTAAAGAAATTATACTATAAATATAAAGCTAGAAGCATTGCTATTGATGCTAATGGACTTGGCGTAGGCTTAGTAGACTTCTTAACTAAGAGTCAAGTTGACCCAGAGACTGGCGATGTTTTACCGCCTTTTGGAATTGAAGGCGGCACAACAGAGAATGTAACTGATTTATATAAGGACATTAAAGGTGCGGGAGTTGAGGCAAATGCACTTTTCCTTATTAAAGCAAATGCGAATCTTAACTCCGAGGCCTATTCTTATGCGCATACACAGCTTAGTTCTAGTAAAATTAAGTTCTTAATAGACGAGGCGCAAGCTAAGACTAAGTTAATGACTACTAAGGCGGGTCAAGCAATGACTTCAGAACAGCGCAACGAGTATTTGCGGCCTTACGTTTTAACTTCTTCTCTCAAAGGCCAGATGCTTAACTTGGCAGAAGAGAACCAGGGCGTGAACATTGTTCTGAAACAAGTTAGCCACGGTATCCCTAAAGATAAATTTTCTGCTTTTATTTATGGATTATATTATATAAAACAAGAGGAAGATAGACAAAAGAAGAAAAGACATAGAAGCATGTCTGACTTTATGTTCTTCTCTTGATAAAAAAAGAAAAAATGGGCGCGGGCATTTTTTTAAAAACCTTCGCCTATTTTTTTTCTATATAATTTGAAGGGAGATTTCAAAATAATGAGAGCCAGTCGCGGCGAAATAAAAATAGAAGAAATTTTGAAGAATGCGGGAATGAAGTTTGTAGAAGAATACAGTTTTCCAGATTTGGTTTCAACGTCTGGCCGTCCACTAAGATTTGATTTTGCAGTCTTTGATGATAGCGGCGCGCTTGATTTCTTAATTGAGTACCAAGGCGTTCAGCATTACGAAGGCAAGTCTAAGTTTGGCGGGAAGTTTGGATTGAGAAAACAACAGTATAACGATAACTTAAAAAGAGAATACTGTCGCAGAATGGGATATACCTTAGTTGAAGTTCCCTATTGGGACGAAGGAATCGTAAATTATGATTATCTATTGATAAAAGCTGGCTACTAATAATTTTTAAAAGAGAGGAGGGATATATTTTTGATAAATAGAATAAAAGAAGTAAATAGAATGGCGGCGTCCGCACAGCAACAAGTTTTACCAACTGACTTCTCTCAAATTAGAGTCGGAATCCGCGCTTTAGAAGATGCAGTTCTTGATAACGTGGGGACTTTAAAAAGGGCAAATCCGCGGTATGGCAATAAAGACTTCGTTTCAGACGCGATTAATAAGAACGATGTGGCTTCTTTAAGAGAAATTTCAAATTTCTTTTATAAAACAAGCGGAATCTACAATCGCATTTGTCGATATTTTGCATATCTTTATCGTTATGACTGGATGATTACCCCAGTTATCAATAACGGAAAAAATTTTACTTCACGAGAAGAAATAAAGCGGGCAGAAAAAGATAAAGTTCTTAATAATTTTTTCGAGATACTTAGATATCTTGATGCTTTTGAAGTAAAACAATTTTTTGGAGATGTTGCTTTAAAAGTTGTGAGAGATGGATGCTACTATGGATACTTAATTCGTCAAAATGGCGAAACAGCTTCTGTCCAAGAGTTACCTATTAAGTATTGCCGCAGCCGCTTTAGTGTAAATAGACACCCCGCAGTAGAATTTAACATGAAATATTTTGACGATATGTATAGTGATTCAGAACAGCGGGCAAAAATATTAAAACTATTTCCTTTAGAATTCAAAAAAGGATATGAGGCTTACAAAAAAGGTCGTCTAATTCCGGATTTTAAGGGAGATACTGCGGGTTGGTATTTACTAGATATAGAAAATGCGATTAAGTTCAGCGTAAATAGCGATGATACTCCACTTTTTATTCCTGCGGTCTTAGGTATAATTGACTTAGACGAAGCGCAAGAAATGGATAAAAGGAAGGTGGCGCAAAAACTATTAAGAATCTTAATTCAGAAGATGCCGCTTGATAAAAATGGCGACCCAGTATTTAGTGTAGAGGAAGCGCGCGAACTTCATAACAATGCGGTGACTATGTTATCTAGGTCTATTGGAGTAGATATTCTTACTACTTTTGCGGACGTTGACGTTGCAGATATGTCAGACAAGAGCAATAGTTCTCAAACAGATGATATCCAAAGAGTTGAGCGCGCCGTCTATAATGATTTCGGTGTGTCTCAAATGAACTTCAACAGTAGTAGCAATACTGCTTTGAATAATTCCATTCTAAACGATGAATCTTCTTTAGCAAGTTTAATTCGGCAATTCGAATCTTTTTTGAATTTCCTTTTGAAGCCTTATAATAAAAACCCTAAAAAGTGTCTGTTTAAGGCGCAAGTGTTGTTTACAACGATTTATAATTATAAGGATTTGGCAAAAATTTATAAAGAACAAACTCAGTTAGGATATTCTAAGATGCTTCCACAAATTGCGCTTGGTCAATCACAAAGTTCAATTTTGGCGAACGCTTATTTTGAGAATGATATTTTAAATCTGGTGACTAAGTTTATTCCGCCGCTATCATCTCATACCATTAACTCTACTGACCTATTGGCGCAAGAGGAGCATAAAGAGAGCGGCCGCCCAGAGTTAGAAGATAATGAAAAATCAGAAAAAACGCTTGCAAATAGAGAGACATTATAAAAAAGAAGAAGGGAGCGAAAGTTTTTGAGGACTATTGAGACTTTAGAAGTTACAGATTTTTTAAACTTACGTCCAATGGACATTAATCCTTTAATGTCCAAGTGTAAAATAAAAGTTCTCTATACAGGAGAGAATCGAAATGGAACTTCCATTTCAAAAGGTGTTGCCGAACAAATGGCAAAAACGTTAAGGGGCGCGCCTATAGTAGGATATTTCAATAAAGAAATTAAAGATTTTGAAGGTCACAAAAGCCGCCTAGAGTTTGATGAAGAGACTGGCGAGTTTAAGTTTCAAAGCATTACAGTCCCATATGGATTTGTTTCGCCAGATGCGGAAGTCTGGTTTCAGAAGTTTGAGGAAGACGGCGTTGAGAGAGAGTATCTGATGACGACTGGCTATCTTTGGACAGAGCAGTTTCCAGAAATAAAAGACGTAATTAAGCGCGGCTGCGGACAGTCAATGGAACTGGATGAAAAAACTTTAGATGGAAAATGGGCAAAAAACGAAAATCAAAATCTTGAATTTTTTATAATAAATGACGCTACTTTTTCTAAACTTTGCATTTTAGGAGATGGCGTAGAGCCTTGTTTCGAGGGGGCTAACGTTTCTTCTTATTCTCTTGATAAGGAATTTAAGAATACCCTATATGCAATGGTAGCCGATTTGAAAAAAATAGTTGAAGGAGAAAAAAATATGGGCAATATTCAAGAAAACAAAGAGCCTGAAAATCTAAATAATCAGGCAAGTGAACCCAATGTGACTTTTACCCGAACAGAAGAAGAGTACTCTGCGGCGATTACTGAAAAAGAGGCTTTAGAAACTAAGGTGAAGGAATATGAAACTCAAATTGAAACTCTGACAAAAGAAAAGGATGAGTTGCAAACGAATTTTTCGGCCGTGACCGCAGAAAAGGAAGAGTTACTGACTTTTAAGCAGGAAGTTGAAGATGCTGAAAAGGACGCTTTAATTGATAAGTTCTATATGCTTAGTGACGAGGATAAGAAGGACGTTATCGAGAATAAGCGGAACTATTCTTTGGATGAGATTGAATCTAAGCTGGCTGTTGTGTGCTACCGCAAGAAAATAAGCTTCGAGCCCGCAAAGCCAGAACAGGAAAAGGATAGCCCCGCCGTGACTTTTAATTTAAGCGGCGAAGTTTTTAATAGCGAGCCAGATTGGGTGCAAGCCGTTAAGAGCGTTGAAAAAACACTATAACTAAGTAGGAAGGATATAAAAAATGAGAAAAGTTTATGACTCTAGCGCTAAGAAGCGCATTGGTTTTGGACAAGTTGAATTAAATCATATGTCTGCTCAAAAGACAGGTCAGATTTATGCACAGCTTCCCGCAGGTAAGAAAAATGGGGGAGATTATACTCCTCTCGAGGCTCTTGAGAACGGAATGTTCTTAAAGTATAATGTTGCGGACGGTTGGGCTACTTTAGAAGGAGACGGCGAGTGGCTGCTTGTGTATAACGAAGAGAAGCTTTATGACAGCAAGCAGATGAGAAAGGATTTCCGCCTGTTCAAGGACGATTCTATTGATGGAAAACTTTATCCGCGACTTTACAAGGTGAACATTGGCGACCTTTTCACTACTAACACATTTAAGGGCGCCGCAGGTTCTAGGGAGTCAAGAGTTGACTTCTCTACGGAAGTGACCGCTAAGGGAGATAAGTTTACGGTTGATGCGACGACTGGCTTCCTTAAGAAGAATGCAACACCTGCCGCAACGGATGGCCCAGTGTTCCAGGCTGTGAAGCTTTATACAATGCCAGATGGCCAGTTTGGTGTCCAACTGATGCGGATTCAGTAATTAGAGAGAGGAGAAAAAATATAATGGCTTTAACTAGAGAAAATTTACTTGCCCTTGCAAAAGCTACTGCAAAGGCTTCTATTAATCCAAAGGCTAACTATTCTTTTAATAACGAGAGTCTTTCTTATGCTGCACTGAATGAGGCATTGCGTAAGGAAATCGATGAGTTAGCTAAGACTCATGCCCTTTATCGTCAGAATAAGAATCTTATTTTTGAGCTGATTGAGGTGTCACTTAGTGAGACCCGTCCGGCTAAGATTCTCGAGACATATGGTCAGTTTGCGGACGTTAAGACCTTTGCGCAGGGTGACAAGCCGACGTTCAAGGTGCGAATTTCCGACCTGTCAAAGCAGCGCGCAAAGGGCTTTATTACACGAGTTGGACTCGGTGGCCACTATGAGACTTTCAAGCTGGATGGGTTCTCTTTTGATATTCCGACTACCGCTTGGGGCGGAGCAGCGCAGATTGCGTTTGAGGAGTTCCTCGATGGCCGCATCCAAATGAGCGATGTTTATGATATTGTTCTTGAGGGTCTTAATGAGGCTGTGTACAAGGAAATTGCCAAGGGTCTTGAAGCTATGGTGAATGACCTTCCCGCAGTTAATGTGACTACTCAAACAAGCTTCAACGAGGGCGAGATGGATAAGCTTCTTACTATTGCGGATTCTTATGGTAAGGCTACCATCTATTGCACATATGAGTTTGCGGCGACTCTTGTTCCCGCAGATAGCGCGCAATGGTCTGATGCTATGAAGCAGGCTAAGTGGGAGAATGGATGCCTCTTGAATTATAAGAGTCACAAGGTTGTCGTTCTTCCGCAGTCCTTTACGGATTCCACTAATAAGGAAAAGGTCATTGACCCTGCTAAGGCATACCTCATCCCGACTGGTTCGGAGAAGCCTGTTAAAGTTGCTTTCGAAGGCGACGCCGCAGTAAGAGATATTGACTCTCAAGAGGATTGGTCTAAGGAGATTCAAACTTATCAGAAGTTCGGTGTTGCGGTCTACAACACCAACCCGGGCATCTGCGTGTACGTGAATAAGTCTCTCAAGAAGGTTCTGTAATTAAAAACTGATTAAAGGGCGGAAATCCGCCCTTTAATTTTCTATATCATTAGGAGAAAAAGGAGAAGAAACATGGCACAGATAGAAAAAAATCGCGAAGTAAAAGTCATTAATCGGTCAAAAGGAACGGCTGGCTACCAAATTCAGGATGGGCTTGTCCTCATCAACAGACAATTCGCGCCAGAACAGAGCATGGATTTAACTTTTGACGAATTAGAAAAATTGTCTTGGACGCCAGGGGGTAAGGAAATTCTGTCAGATGAACTCGTTATTCAAGACCCAGAGGTAATTCAATACCTATTGGGAGGAGTTGAACCAGAGTACCATTATACAATAAAGGATATTGAGAATTTATTGTTAAACGGCTCATTAGATTCGCTTCTTGACTGTCTTGATTTCGCGCCAGAAGGTGTGATAGACACAGTTAAAGATTTGGCAGTAAAGCTACCATTAAATGATATGTCAAAGCGGAAAGCAATTTTAGAGAAAACAGGTTTTAATGTTACAAATGCGATTCAGTTAATTGAACAGGCAAAAGAAGGACAAGAGGTGGAAAAAGATACTCTAAAGAGACGCACAGCAACTCCAGTTACAGATAAAGAGCCTGTCCGCCGTGTTATTATAAAGAAGTAAGAAAAGGGGGATGGGCTATGGACACTTTACAAGGCACTTCCTTTAGTAAAATATATGAAAGCTTCTTCTCAAAAATTACAGACGATATGTACATGGAACTAACTCCACAAGAGACTTCTCAAGAGGCAGAAAAATTACTGCTTACCGCGGTACATAAATTTGAGTTCCCGCGCGTGTCCCTTGCTTATGAGTTAGATATGTACACAGAGACTTCAACCGATATAAAGACTGGGGAGGCCGTTGAGATTAGTGTCGGCGGCTTTCTTAGTGCTTTATCTGTTGAAGAAATTAATATTTTAGCCACCTATATGATAGTAGAGTGGCTTGGTCAGCAATTGGCTTCTATTGAAAATGTCCGAATGAAATATTCGGGTTCTGATTTTAAATTCACTTCTCAAGCCAATCATATACAAAAGGTTTTGCAATTAAAAAAGGATTATGAGAGAGAAGGATTCCATTTACAAAGACTTTATGAACGAAGAATAAAAGATGAAAACGGCATCTATAAGTCTACTTTTGGCAGTATAATGACCCCCTTAAATTCAACTGGAGCGGGGGAATGATAAAATGTCTAAAGAATCTTGTTCAAAAGTTTGTAAAATTTTAATAAATCAGATATTCAAATTACTTCCGCTTAGAGAAGAAGGCGCGGATTGGGAAAAATACTTAGAGAGTATTTTGGTTAGTGTAAGAGGTCTAAGTCGCCAAGATTTAAGTCAAAATGAGAGATTCTTTCTTTTGATTTGTAAACTAGATGGTCTATTTGATTTAGTGCGGCCAGAGGATTTTGCCGTTTACCGCAGAGTCATTTTTGAATGTCTTTCTTTATTAAAGGAGATTCAAAACAATGAACTATCTTAATGGAATGAAGCGCCGCCTCGGTTTCTATGGAGAGACAGAGCGGGTGAATATAACGGGCGTCCCTTCTGGAACATATAAAAAAGGCACAGCTAATTTTAGCCAATGGACGCGAATGAGAGAAGATAAGCTTAAAACAATGAAGAAGGCTCTCTATTTTTCTTATCAGGCGGCTGTTGTTCAAAAATATAATCCATTAGAAGCAGAAGATGCGCAGACCGCTCCGTATTTCAGATGCTTAATCAATCACGATAAGCTAAAAGTTGCTTACGAAGACAAGATTTTATCTATTCCTTTTGAAGAGAACTCTGTTAATATAGACCCTGTTATGGACAATGAAGATATATTAGAAACAGATTTTTCTAATGGAACTGTTTTTAAATGGGTTCATGGGAATAAAGAAAAGTGGACGCCAGATAGTTACTGGATAGTCTATTTACAGTATTCAGAAGAAACGGCTTATTTTAGAGCGGAAATTAGAAAAGCAGATGAAAAAATTATCGTAACAACAGAAGACGGGAAAGAGTTAGTTTACAGAGGATGGACTTCTGGCCCAGATGAACAGACTATTGAATGGAATGTAAAGAGTGGAATCGTTTGGAATGATATGAACTATACCAAGTTGCTTTTTATCACAAAAGATGAAACAACATCAGCCTTTTTTAAGCGTTTCGATAGGATAAAAGTAAATAACAAATGGTGGGAAGTTCAAGCTTTTAACGATAGTTATGGAGTAGCTCTTAAGAACAAAAAAGGTGGCATGATTAGGGTCGCGCTAAAGGAAACATACACTAGCACAGATGAAATGATTAAGGAAGAAAAATCAAAAGAGCCTGAAACGCCAACGCCGCCAACCTTAACGCCAACAATTATAGGTAAGGAGATTCTTTACCCTGGAGATAGTGTCTTTTATACTTTTGAGAACCTAGATGCTAACAATGCCACTGTTGAATTAATTTCAGACGGCACAGGGAAGAAGCTGAATCAGATTATCTCTTGGAAAATTGTTGACAATAAAATGCAGATAGAAGTTGTCTCAATGAAAAAGTACAAAAAAGGTTTTAACATCAAGTGCGGCGATACGGTTAAGCACGTTACAATAGAAAGTCTATAAGGAAGGGGGGGCGCTAATATGGCACGATATGATTTAGTTAAAAATAAGCCTTTATATTCATCTTTTATGAACTGTGAAAAAGACGTAGAGAAAATCTTAGAAGCCCTCTTCGTAAAAACAAAACCTTATAGCGATATTTTGAAAAGGCTTCTGATTATCAATAATCCAGATTGCCTAGATAAAGATAATGAAGATTATCAAAAGCTAATAGATTCAAAAACTTTGAGAGATTTAATCAAAGAAGGATATGTCAGACTTAACCCAAAGATTCCGCGCAAGGAGCACGAGAACATCAAGTCTTATCTCTTGATTAGTTTTAACAATTTTTCAATGAATAAGACTTCTGCGGAATTTAGAGATTGTCAAATTGATTTCGATGTTATCTGTTACTTAGACGCTTGGTGCTTAGACGAGTATATGATTAGGCCTCTTAAGATATGCGGCTGTATAGATGGGATTCTTAATTCTATTACAGATGAGAATAAAGCATATCTAACGGGCGGCGGCAACAATATAAAATTAAGTGGAATTGGCGAATATAAATTTATTACTTGTAATCAAGTAATCTTAAACGAAGACCTCTCTATGTATTCCTTGTCTTATAAGGGAACATACTTTTCAGAGGATTCAGTAAAACTGAATGATTGATTCTCTTTTGTTAATTTCTAAAAATGATATTCCTTTTCCACAGGCCGCAATAACTTTACATCAGCCAACGCTTAAAGAGATAGCTTACATAGGAGAAAAAACTTTCTTTTCTGGAATCCAGTTTTTGAACTTTGGAAAAGACGATTTGCGCCCAGACGAGAAAAAAAGATTGAGCGATTTAGAAGATTTTGACATTGTAATGAAAATTGCAAATGCAAAAGATGTCGCCGCCCAACAGTCCGCAAATCAAGCTAAGATGTTATTGGCTCTTGTTTTTCCAGAATATCAAGTTTCCTTAACTCAAAAAGGTATCATCTTAATCAAAGACGAAGAAAGCCGAATCATAGATAAAAAAAACTTTTCGGCTTTTCTTTCAGTTTTAAATGAAATGTTTGCTTCCAAGTTTTTGTCTGTTGGAAAGCAAAATGAAGAATACAATCCCGATGGAAAACTTGCTGAACAAATTGCAAAAAAATTTAAAGACTATCATCAAAAATTAGCAAAACAAAAGGGTCAGCAACAGAGCGGGCAAAAAATTGCAATCCTTTCAAGATATATTTCTATATTATCAGTGGGGCAGAAAAGAGATATTAATTCTTATTTGTCTTACACTGTTTATCAGCTATTGGACGAATTTCAAAGATACACCTTAAAGCAGCAGTCAGATATGTATATTCAAGCAAAGATGGCGGGCGCGCAAAACTTAGAAGAAGTCGATAGTTGGATGAAAGATATCTATGAGAGTTCTATATAAAAAAGATAGATTGTTTCTATCGAATAACTATTTTATTTTTCTTAATTGAAAAGGAGGCTTTTACATGCGTTTTGGTATTCGTGAATGTGCGAACATCGTCTTTAGAGCAAATAAAGACACGAAGATTGGTACTAAAACTTTCAAAAAGGGTCAGCCAGTTCTTTACATTGATACGGCTAAGACCTCTACTCTGGCGCAGGCGTCTTCTACTTCTTACGCTCAAGGTGGACGAGGCAACTCTCGTTTAATCGCGTGGGAAGGTGACAAGACACTGACATTTAACGTTGAGGATGCGTTGCTTTCTCCTATTGGATTCTCTGTGCTTTCTGGCGCGGGCCTGTTTAAGCCAAGCGGAATCAATGGTGGAAAGGTTCACTTCCACGTGACTACAATGGCTTCTGCAAACGGAGCTGGAGAGATTGACCTCACAGATGCACTTAAGGACTTCGGTACTGGTGCTACCATTGGAACTGACGATGCGCCGCTGTACATCATGGGCGTGGACACTGACGGTTCTATCACTGGAGAAATTTACTCTGGTACTATTACGGGCAATAAGATAATTGCCGCAAATGCAGCTAACAAGACCGTGATGGTGGACTTCTATGTTGACCTTGACGGTTCTAAGGTTTACGAGGCAGACATTACTGCGAACACCTTTGCGGGTTCTTACTACGTTGAGGCGGACACTCTGTTCAGACGTCAGGAGGACGGTAAGGATGTTCCTGCGAACCTTACTCTGCCAAACGTCAAGATTCAGTCTAACTTCTCTATCGCCATGTCTGGTTCTGGCGACCCAAGTGCTTTCTCCTTCAATATGGATGCCTTCCCGGGCTATACGTATTTCGATAAGACGAAGAAAGTGCTGTGTGTCCTTCAGATTGCGGACATTACTGGCGCGGAGAGTTCTGACCATCCTGTCATGCCGCAGAACAGTGCAGTTGAGGATAACGAAATCGGAGTTGGGATCGTCGCTCCGTAATGAAGCAAGGAGAAGGGGGATTCTTAGGAATCCCCCTTTTTTTATTGGAGAGGAGAGACGAAATGAGCGCTTTAGGTGATTACGTTCACTTACGAAAAAGTAGTTATTTAAAAAAGGGAATTTCAAGATTTGAAGACGGCGCGCCGCAATTTGAAGACTGGACTCATCTTGGAGTCATCCATGAAGTTAATGAAATTTATAAGTTACAAGCGGAGGCCGCAATTATAGAGAAACAATACAACGATTTCTTTTATGGGCAAACGGGTAAAAAGTCTGGTCTGGCAAGAGTCAGAAGCATCATGGAATCCGCAGTTGAACAAAAGATACAAGAGACGTTCCAGTTAAAAGCAGGCGAATTTTCTAGTTCTAATTTGTCTATTGGCGAAACTGCTTTGTCTAAGAAAATGAATGGAATTGCAAAGCAAAGTAAGTTAGACTTAAAAGAGATAGATAGATTGAGTCCTAGCAACCAAGCTGTGGCAATGCAAAATCGTATAAAAGATTTAGAGGCATTGTTCAATTTAGATGTTTATAGTCAGACTTCCGCTCCAGAAGCGCAGGCCAGAATCGCAAGGGCAAAAGCTGAATTAGCAAAGATTAGTGCGGCTATTGATAGTAAATTTAAAGGTACGGGCGATATCACTAGAGAATCTTCGATAAAAGAGATTAATGATATCATTTCTGAATTTAACAGACAGGCTCTTCCGCACGATGAAGCGGGCGTGGCCTTTGAGTGGCTTCTTCCAATGATTCAGTTTAGAGGTACAACACTTGCGGACGAGGCTCTAAGAGAAAAAATGTTATCTGTTATGGATACTGCTAATTTGGGAGAGAATACAAATCCTTTAAAAGTAATAGATTCTACTAAAGAGGGCGTTCTGGAAAAAGTTTTTCAAGGAAAACGAGTAGAAGTTTCTGCCACAAGTATTAGAAATAAAATAGACGTTATTGCGACGATAAAAGATGAAGAGAAGGATGAAAGTGGAAAAAGGTCGTCTCAAAAGTATGCGATTTCCGCAAAAAACGAAAGTGGCTCTTCAATTCACGCCAATCTAGTTAGTAACACTACTTTGAGTCAGTTGCTATTGTTTACTGCGGGCGCGCAAACTGGAACTCACTATCTAAATGTAATCTCAACATGGGATGGAACAAAACCCAACGGAGAAAAAGAGGGGGGAAGCGCTTCTGATATGGCGGAAGTCATTGCTGCAAACCAAGCAATGAAAAGACTCTTATTTGCTTCTGCTCTTGAGGGGTATGATAAGGATAATCCCTCTGAATTGCTTATCGTGAATATGCAAGGTGGCGAAGGAAAAGACCCTTATATCAAAGTCTTTAATATAAAAGCTTTAATTCATAATATTGGACAGCATTTAACAGAAGATAAGTATAGTAATCTTTTCAATTTTCCAGATACTTATACCGTGCTGCAAGAATGGGTCGGTGGAAAAGAGAAGAGTCATGAGGCCGCGGCAATCCGTGTTAGAAACTTAATTGGTAAAATAAATAGTATCAAGATTTCTATTGACTTAGGCGCAACCCAATTCGCAGATTATATTCAAGAAAAAGGTAATTGACTTTTTTAAAAATTTTTAGTATACTATTAATATAAGGACAATAGAAACCCAAAGAAGGAGAGTTTAACATGAGTAAGGTCAGTTTTTCAAACATGAAGTTGAAGGTTCAGACTCCTGTAAAGACAGTAAAGATTGGCGACCAAGAGATTGAAGTCAAGCAATATCTTCCCATTGAGGAGAAAGAGGACTTGATTTATGCCACTGTTGAAAAGTCCAGAGATGAGAGCGGCATCTTTAACAAGGTCAAAATGGAAAAGAACTTTTATCTTAATTTGATTTATTTGTATACGAATATCGCTTTTACAGATAAACAGAAGGAAGATGAGAGCAAACTCTATGATATTTTAGAGAGTAATGGAATCATCAATAGTATTCTTGTTCATATTCCAGAATACCCAGACTTAATGAAAACAGCGGAAGAGGCTATGAAGGATATTCTCCAGTATACAACAACTGCGGGAAGTGTTATTAAGAGCATTATCAATGACCTGCCGAATAACGCAAAGGCCGCCGCAGACTTTGTAAACAGTTTCGATGAAGAGAAGTTCCAGAATGTGAAGGATATGATTCAAATGGCACAGAACTCTGGCGCCAATAATGGCAACATTATGCCACTTCCTGTAAAGTAATTTGAATGGGCATTTTTAATAAAGAATTTACCCCAACTTTTCTATATACTAGAAAGGTTGGGGCTTTTTTATTTTGCCGCAATAGACAAGGAGAAAAGAAGGAGGAGTTCAAAAATATGCCAAAGACAATGCGTTTTGGGATAGACTTCGATGTAAATAAGAAGAACTTAGATGACGTTAAAAAGTCTTTGCAAGAGATTCAGAATATGTCACTAAAAGACATGAAACTGAATCTTTCTGTTGAAGAAGGAATAAAAAGACTTTCTGAAATTAAAAAGACTGCCGCCGAAATGCAGGCCGCAGTTACCAAGTCATATAATTCAGATTTAGGCGTTTTTAATACTTCTAAGTTTAACGAACAAATTAAGAAGATAGGAATTGAAAGAATTTCTAGGGATTTTGCGGCGATGGGAGAGGCTGGTGCGAAGGGCTTTAATAGGCTGGCCGCAGAAGTCCTCACAACAAATACCCAATTAAAACAGACAAATTCTTTCATTGATTCTATTCAAAGAACATTAGGTAATACAATTAAATGGAATATCGCTTCTAGCGCGGTCAATTCTTTTACATATTCGATTCAATCTGCTTTTGGGTATGTAAAAGCTTTAGACCAGTCCTTAACTGATATTAGAATAGTTACTGGGCAGTCAAGAGAAGAGATGGCTAGATTCGGCGCAGAGGCTAACAAGACCGCGCAAAGTTTAAGACGAAATACAAAAGACTACACAAAATCTTATCTTACTTATATACAGCAAGGTTTAAGCCAAGACGAATCGGCATCCAGAACAGAGGCAACTCTTAAGGCGACAAACGTTACGGGCGCGCAGGCCTCTCAAGTAGCAAATGACTTGACCGCAGTTTGGAATGGCTTTAAGATTAAGAGCGCGGACACGACCTTAGCAGTAGATAAACTTGCTCAAGTAGCAGACAGTAGTGCATCTAACATGTCAGAACTTGCGGCGGGCATGAGTAAAGTAGCATCAGTTGCTAATAACATGGGCGTTAGTATTGACCAAGTTAACGCTATGCTTGCTACTACTATTGCGACAACAAGGCAAGCACCAGAAACAGTCGGTAATGCTTATAAGACTATCTTCGCCAGAATTAACGATATAAAGGCTGGCGCATCTGACGCTGAAATTTCCCTTGGTAACTATTCGGGAAGAATGAAGAAGGTCGGAGTAGATGTCCTTGATATGAATGGCCATTTAAGAAGCACTGGCGACGTTATGGAAGAAGTTGGTAGTAAGTGGGGTAGCTTAACAAAAGAACAACAAACCTACCTTGCTTCTACTATGGCCGGTCAGCGCCAAATGAACAACTTGATTGCTCTCTTCGATAACTGGGCGCAATACCAAGATTTAGTGAACGTGTCCATGAACTCTGCGGGCGCACTTGAGCAAAAGAACGCTCGGTACATGGAGAGCCTGACCGCACACGCTAATGATTTTACTACTGCTCTTGAGGGCGTTCAAGATAGTCTAATTGACGAAGATGTTTTGAAGGGCATCTATACTCAAGGGTCTAATTTATTAAATCTTCTTAACAATTTTATCCAAGGTATTGGTGGCGGCAAGACTGTTTTAGTTGCTTTTGGCGCGGCTTTAACCCAAATTTTCAGTCAGCAAGCGCAAAGCGGTATTGTAAATCTTATTAACAGCAAGAAACAGTTACAAGAGATAGCAGAAAAGAGAGCGGGCAGAGAAGAAGGATATGCTAACTTAACTCGAATGTCCGAATCTGCGCAAGGCGCTTCTCAAGAAGTTATCGGCGATAGCGTACAGGCTTTAATAAAACGCAGACGTCCTTTTGATGAGGCTATTGATAAAGGCTTAGTTTCAAAAGAACAAAGCGAAGCAATTAATGCAATAACGGAAGAGCAAAAAGCGATTAACGACTTGAACATCGAACTCCGCAAGAGACTCGACTTAGCCAAGGAATACTATGATAATTATAGAGAGTTCTATGAAGCTAATGACATGGGTGAGGCTCCAGAGTTCGAGCGCGGATACGATGTTAATAAGACTGACGCCGCATATGGAAATGTAGAAATCTCTGAACAGAACAAAGAGGCGATACAGAGTCAACTTGATTTATTAGAGGCTCTTGGAGAAGAGTTCCTTCAAACAGAAGATAAGGCTGAATCGCTTGTAAAGGCTTTGAACAAGGGTGAAGGGTATTCAGAGCAGGCTAAGAAGATAGAGAAACTTCAAAAAGAGTTAGCTGAACTCAATGAAGAGACCGAAGAATATTTTGCTAAGAAAGCTGAATTAGAAGCACTTGAGAAGAAAAAAGAGCCAACAGACGAGAAGGTTCAAGATTTTTTAGATAGAGTTGTTGCGCAAAAGGAAAGTGGCGGAATTAGAGAAGGGGCGTTTATTGGCAATAGAGGATTATCTCTAATAAAAGATACTACTGATGGGCAAGAAGCTTTTGAGATTCTTTCTAAAAGCGAACTCCCAATGAGCCGCGCTATTGAATTAATAACTCAAGGGATTCGCGGAACTAGAGAAGAAGTCTTTGAACTGTGCCAAGTTTTAGATACAGCAGAAAAAAGTACAGAGCAAATTAGCCAGAGAACTCAAGAAGTAGAAGAAACATCAGAAAAAGTAAAAGACAATTTAGATACAAAAAGTCTAGCTAAAAATATTACGGCAATGGGCGTTGGTGTAAGTCAGATAGCGGCTGGCGCAGTTAGTCTTGGAGGCATAGCTAAAACCCTTAAAGAGATGGAACAGGGTTCGGTTTCTTTGGGCGATGGAATCACGCGATTAGGCACTTCTGCGGTATTTGTTTTCCCGATGCTAATTGATGGATTCAAGAGGGTAAGCGATGGAGTTAAGGGTGTCGGCGGTGCAAGCGTCATCCTCTCAGCGGCCGCAAAAAAACTTCAAGAATTACAAGGCTTCTTAACTTCTACTACTGGAGTTGTAACTGTCGGCATTACAGGTTTACTTTTGTTAGTTGCTGCGGCACAGAGAGCGGCAACGGCTAATCAGAGAGCGACCGAGGCCGCAAGACATAACGCAATAGTAGCCAAAGATGCTTATGATTCAGTGCGCAAGTCAGCAGAAGAATTAAAAAAGTCTCTAGACGGACTCGAAAAGGCGCAAGAGAATGTTAAGAATCTGGCTATTGGCACTCAAGAATGGCGAGATGCTTTAATAGAAGCAAATAAGCAAGTTCTAGCTTTAATTGGCGCATACAAAGAACTTTCTACAAAAGTAAAGATTGATGACAATGGATTAATGTCTTTTGATGCTCAAACTTTAAAAGAGATTCAAGAGAAGAGTCGTCAAGGTGTTGCAACTGCTTTAGTAGGAACAACTTCTCAACAGACGAACGTAACAAAAGACTCCATCCGAAATCAAGAAATCGCTTTAGCTAATAAAACTAACATTGATGCAGATGTTATTCGCCGCACACTCCAAATAATGTCAAAAGACAGTCTCTTCTTAGACAGAGACACTAAGTCTGTCATGGCGGCGCTTGGCACAGAAAGCGCTGATGTGGCAAAAGCTTTAATAGCAAATAAGGACGCGATAAAAGAAGCCGCGCCCGCAATTCAAGCTAATGTCAAAGCTTTAGAGTTAAACTCTCAAGCTATGATATCTACTTACAATGAGAGTCATAAAAATAAGAAGTATGATGCTGTCGATAATAAACAAGCTTTAAACGCTATGATGGCGGCGGCTCTCAACGACACTGATGACTATTGGAAAAAGTACGGACAGTTAAAGAATGAGAAGGCGGCCGCAGAAGAGTACGCTGAATTATATGGGTGGACTGTTACCAAGAGAACTGGCAAAACAGTCAACTTCAAAGACCAGAACGGTAACGAGCATAATGACATAGATTATAAAATCATCAAAGATACTCTTGTGCGTAATTCTCAACTTCAAGAGGCTTCTGGTAAGATTGATAAATATATCGCGGCCTTAAATAAATTAACAAATGCAGGTTCAGCCGTTGCGGGAGATGCTGGAAAAGAAGCTTTCACAAGTTTTGCGGGCGGCAGCGCTGGCAACTTTGGCGCTTTAACAAAAACGCAGTTTGAAGATATTAAAAAAGCCTTTGAGCATGGAGATTTTGATTCCATCTTTAATGAGAACTTTAAAGAAGTTGGATTCGAGTCTGGACAGGCTTTCAAAGAGAGTTTTTCACTAACACTTAAAGAGACCGATAATGGATGGGCTTCTGTCGGCGAAGGACTGACTGGCACAGTAAAAGATGCCTTTAATAGCATCTCTAAAGATGATTTCTCTCTTGCTACTAAGCAGAATCTTGAAAAAGCGCTTTCTGATTCTTTCTTACACGGCGGACAAAAGGGATTAAAAGCTTTCCAAGATTTATTTGCTCAATCAAAGGATTCTGCAAAATTAACAGAAGTCTTTTCTTCTATTGACTGGACACAAAGCGGCGCACTCAATGAATTACAAAAGGAATTAGAGAAGCAAGGGATAACCGTTGATGCTACTAGTTCCGCTTGGAAAGAGTTTGCGGCAGCCTTGAATTCCGCGAGTTCTTCCAGTAAGAATTCTCTTAGTTCTCTTGAGGGCGTGACTTCTTCTCTTTCCGCAATTAAAGCTATCAGCGGAAAAGCTACAGGAGAAATCATTGATGAGAAAACTTACGAGACGTTAGTTAATACTAACCGTGCGGCAAGTCAATTCTTCACTACTAGTGTTGATGGTAAACATAAGTTAATAGGCAGTAGCGAGGAATTAAAGAAACTCTTTGACGACAATGCCAACTCTTTAGAGAATATTAAGAAGAAGATTCAAGAGATTGGAGATTTTTCTGAAAAATTCAAAGGCTTAAATGTCAAAAGTACAAATACCGCGGAACAAGCTGACATTGTAAAAGCTGTGACCGCGCAAGAAAATAATCCAGATGTGTATGGATACTTAGGTGTCTCAAGAGACGCTCTTGATGAAGCGGCGACCTATATTCAACAAAAGCAATCTGAATTAAGAACTGGCGCAACAACGCAAGAAGAACTTGATTCAAATATTCAGTATACAAATTCTTTAAAGATTCTTGAGAATGCTTACACAGACCTCGCCGCAACAATTTCAGATTATAAAAATGGAATTATAAGCGCTGCCGCGGTAGAAGAACAATGGGTAGATGCAAACATTTCTTCTTTTGACCAACTGACAGAAGCTTACGAAAAAGGCATTATCAGTGCGGAGACTTATTCTAAAACCCAAGATGAGATTATTAATAAAGAACTTAGGTCTGTTGGAGTAACGGCTGACGTTTACGATGCATATGTAGATGCTCTTAAAGAAAGTTCAGAGAACCTTAAAGAAGCTGACGATGTTACTAAGTCTATTGCTCTTGATAACCTTAAGCTCAATAAGGGCTTAGAGTCTTTATCTAAGAACTGGCAGAAAAATGCGGAAGTCCTTCAAAAGACTTCAAATATCTTAGATAGAGATTATCTTGAGGCAATGAGTTCTGTCAAGAGCAGTCTTGAAGATGTTTTTGGATTTAAACCTTCAAATAAATTTATTCAAGATAACCTTGCGGAAATTCAGCAGCTTGCGGAAGGAAATGTTGCGGCGCTCGATAGTTTAAGAGTGAAGGCCGCACAGGAGATAGTTGCAAGTATTAGAATTGACGTAGATGACTCCGCTCTTGCTTCACAACTCCAATCAGAGTTAGATTATGTTAGCAATTTCGTAGCTAACTTTGACCCTGGCGCAGTCTCAATCGGCGCGGAGTTGGACGATGCTCAGTTCATAGACGCTCTTGATGATATGTTGTATCATTCTCAAATTACTCAAGAGCAAGCCAATCAGATTCTTGAAGCTATTGGATATGAGCCAACTATTAGTTATGTAGACGGCCCGCCGCAACATACAAAAACCGAAACCGATATTTCCGCAAATCTTTTTGGTAATGACGTTCATGTGGCGCACTTGTCTGGAGATACACAGACTGTTGTTCAAGTCCCGCAGATTGATGGTGGCTCTGGTAAACACGGCGGTCGTTCTGGAGGCGGAACTGGCCCAAAGTTTAAGGGGTCTGGCGGCTCGCGCGGAGGCACTAATATCGTTTCCGCTGGCAATGCTGGTGGCGGAAAAGGTAAAGGTGGCGGCGGAGGCAAGGGCGGCGGAGGCGGAAAAGAAGATAAGCCTTCAGACAACAAGAAAGACCATCTTGAGCCACTCGAAAAAGAAGTCGATATTTACCATGACATAAACCGAGAGTTAGACGATTTAGAAGAGAAGTACAAAAAGATTGACCGTATCCTCAAGAGAATTTCTGGACAAGAAAAATATCTGACGGGCGCGGCCTTAATTGACAATCTTCAAAAGCAAAATCAACTGTTAGAGGATGAACAAAGTCATCTTCAAAAGCAAATCTCGAAGATGAAGGAGAAGCAAGCCCTTCAAAGATGGGATTTGGAACAAAGACAGGCGATTTTAAAGAGTCTTAATATCACCGTAGATGTTAATGGCGATATAATTGGATATAATAATATTCTTATTCAACAGCAGGCGGCAATCAATAAATTGAAAGCCGAAGAGAACGCCCTTATCGACCAATGGAACGCCGCTGCAACGGGAACTCAACAAGAGGCTCTCCAACAGCAAATTGAAGCTAAGGAAAAAGAGATTTCAGAACTTTCAAAGCATAATGAAAAAGTCGAAAAACAAATGACTGAATATGAAGCTTTGAGAGAGTCTATGGAAGATTTAGATAACTCTGTTGATGATGCGTATGATAAATATGAAGAGTTAGCAGAGAAACAGATTGAGAATCAAATCAAATCTTTTAATACTGAAATAAAGATTTCCTTAGATTTAAGTGAGGCTGAAAGAGATTGGAACGAGTTCCAAAAGAAAGTCGTTGATAGAGTTGCTGATAAAGATTTCTTAGGTTTAGCAAAAGCCCGCGTTAGAGATTTTGAATCTTACTACAACGCGGAAGAAACTGGCGAAGTGCAATCCTTAATGAAGCATCTTGAGGATACGCGCGCAGAACTTCAAACTTTGGCGGATGGCGGACATTCAGATGTTTATTCTTCTTATAATGAGTCTACAGGCAAATGGGTAGATGATATAGCTTCCGCGCAAAAGGACTTGAAAGAGTACGCAGATAAGCTGGCGCAAAGCTTAGAAGATGTAGAAGAAATTGCGGCTGATGTACATGAAAATGTAATGAGCCAAATCGACAAAGAGAATGAGGCTTTTGAGAAACAGCTTGACAAGTACGAACAGATTACCAATTTAATTGACCATGATAAGAAGCTGATTGAATTAGTATTTGGAAAAGATAAGTATACAGAACTTGAAGAGTTCTTTGAGAAGCATGTTGAGAACAATAAATCAAACTTAGATTTCTTAAAGAGAGAGCGCGAAGAGTGGCGCAGACAGGCCGCAGAAGCCAAGGCGCAAAGAGACACTCAAAGAGAAGGGTCTAAAGAGTGGGAGAGATACAATGAGCAGTACGAGAAGTTCTATGAGAATTTCACTAGTACGACCAGTAAGTTGAACTCTGCTATTGAGGATTCTATTGATAACGCTTTCCAGAAATGGGAAAATGCAGTTAATAAAATTGCGAAGCAGACTAAGGCAGCATTCTTTGGCGAAAATGGATACGACAATTCAAAGACTACTTGGGATAAGACTAAGTGGCACGATAAGAGATATCTGGATAGACTTGAGAGAGCAAAAGAGTTGTTAGAAATCGAAGGCCGCATAAATAAGATTTCTAATGAATCAACTAATGTTACGCTTCAAAATAAACTTGCCGCTTTCAGAGATAAAGAATTAGAGACCCTGTCTAAGAAAGATCATTTGACTCAAGCCGACATTGAATATGCCAATAAGAAAATTGATTTAATTCAAAAACAAATGGCATTAGAAGATGCTCAAAACGCAAAAACTCAAATGAGATTGCGGCGAGATAGTCAGGGTAACTATTCTTATCAGTATGTTGCAGATGAGAACAACATCAAAGATAAGATGGACGCTTACCAACAGGCTCTTATGGAATTAAGAAAGATTCCAAAAGAACAACTTGAAAATACTTACGACGAACTCTATAGTAAGATAGATGAGTTCTATAGTAATCTTGCTAACCTTGCGGAAAAGCATAAGGGAAATCAAGAGGAATATGCGGCGGCCGCAAAAGAACTCTATGAAAGATACTATGGAAAAGATGGCTTTATCACTCTCTTGGCAGAAGAGGCTAACACTTACCAAAGAAACTATAATGAAGCAACTTTCTTGCATCTGGATAAGTTGCAAGCGGATGAACAACAGAAGTTCGCTAAGTTCTTAGGTATTGGCAGCAGTCCAGAAGAGCAGTCTTTACTTAGTTCTATTGAGGCTTTGATTGGCGCGGATGGAAGAGCAACTGAATTATTAGAAGCTTTCACCAATGATATTGCTGAACAAAAGTGGAATCAGTTGAGAGATACTCAACGGAAAGTCCTTCAAGAAGGTGATGACTCTATTGAGTCTATTTGGAATAATGCACTCAAGAGCATGTCAGAGAAGTATTCTCAAGATTTAATTCCTAGTGTTGAGGCAGGGATGGCAAGAATCTTAGAGCAAAATGAGATTTGGCATCGAAATCTTGAGGAGATAGAAGCTGCTTCTGGCAGAACCTTCTCCGAAGTTGCAAGAGGAATTGATGAGACCGTAGAGGAAACAAAAGCCCTACTTGAAAACAATCAAGAGTTAATCAATCAATATGGAGAAGAGACTGATGCGGTGCAAGCAGTGGAAACAGCCTTAGGTTCTTTAATCCAATCTTATGATTCGGTTAGAAATTCAGCGATTACTGCGGCTCAAGATGCACAGCAGGCTTGGAAAGAGTCCTTAGGTGCTTTTGAGGAGTATCAAAATGCCGTAAGCGGAAACTTCAATTCTGGGCCGATTCAGAATAGCAACTCTGACCCTGCGGCTAGTAATCCAGCGAGTATTGCGGGGGGCGATGGTAGCATAGGCGCGAGTGGCGCGGCTTCTTCTTCGGGTGGAGGCTCGGTGGATGAGGCAACGGCTCTCGGAATCGCTAAGAATATCTGGACTTACGAGTCTTGGGGAACTGGACAAACTCGAAAGAATAGAATTGCGGAGCGATATAATTCCGAAACGGCGGCGCGCGCACAGGAAATCATCAACGAGAAGCGCAGACTCGGCAGATTGGGCGACCTAGTTGACTACAACAGCCGCCAATGGAGTTTTGCTTCTGGTGGATATACTGGCGAATGGGGTACTCAAGGGAGACTGTCTGTCTTACATGAGAAGGAGTATGTCTTAAACAAAGAAGATACTCCAAATGTGCTTACCGCCGTGTCTGTAGCTAACAGAATTATGGACAAAGTAAGAGCATTAGGTTCAACTGCTTTTGCCGCGTTAACTGGCTCAAGTGCTTTCTCTTTTGGCGCAAGCCAAGAGCAAAATGGATTAGAGCAAAACGTTTCTATTCAAGCGAACTTCCCGAACGCGAGGGACGCCGCAGAAATAGAAAAGGCTTTAAATAATCTAGTTAATATGGCAAGCCAAAGAGCAAGTAAAAATATTAACAGATAAGTTAGAAACAAAGAAGGACCGCCAAGAAAAATGGCGGTCCTTTTTTTGTAATGAAGTTTTCTTTAAAATCTATAAAAATAGAAAGAGGAATTGTTCTTCCTCAAAAAGAGAGAAAAGGAGGAGTTCAGAGTGATAAATAATATCGAAAATGCGGTATTAGATGCTATTGATATTTTAATTAAAAATAGTGTCAGCTCACTTGCTTTTGATAAAACTATCCGAGCAAAAGTCTTAGAATGTTTAGACGAAAGTTTAGGAAAATACCAAGTTCGTTATCAAGATAGCACTTTTGTAGCTTACGCGCAAGACATTAAAAAGAAATACAACAGAGGCGCAGAAGTATATGTTATTTTACATTCTAGTGATTTTGAAAAAGATGCTTCTATTATCGGAACAGTTTCAAAAACAGGTGCGGATTTTTTAAATATCATTCCAGAAGAAAACAAGTATTCTGTTTTAGGTAATAACATTATTAAACAACAAAAGGAAAAAGGCTTATGTTCTTATTTTCCAAACTCTGTTTTAAGTGAAAATCTATTAACAAATGATATCCAGACAGACAATAGAGGAAAAGAACTATATAAAGAAAAGGCAAAATATTTTCTCTTTGGCGCTTCTTTTAAAACAAAACTTCCTTTAGAACAACAGGTTGGAAAAGGCGATTATGGATTAATCCTAAAATGTAAATACTACAATTCAAAATACAAGAATCATGCGGAAGCTATGACCGCCGCAGACGGATTTATAACAAGAGATTACGTCATTAACATAGATAGAATGACTGGCCGCCCTTATCATTTTTCAACAAAGGAGCGGCAATATTTAATCTTTGAATTGGACGGGAAGAATCTTGAGTCTATTGTGAGTCTCCAGTTCTTTTGCAAAGGTTTCCCGCATTCTTACAGATATGAGGGCGGCCTTGGATATGTTTTTGAAGGAAAATTATATGCAGAAGAGGCGCATATAACACCGATAGAGATAAAATCCAATACTCTTTATAAAGATATTCTTTCAGATTCCTATTGGGGAATTTTAAATGATAAATTTGTTGACATGACAGACATTTTTGTGTCTGATGTTGAACTCAAATTCTTAAAAGAGTTAACGGAACAGGAGATACAAGGTAACTTTCTAGGAGTTAATGGAGAGAATGGGAATTATTTTACTTCTCCAGATGAAAAGAAAAGGCTTGTAACAACTATTAGAATTGATGGGCAGGGAGTAGATTCAAGACAACAAAAGGTTCAATTCTTCTGGTTTAAAAAGAACACGTCAATTTCGATAGGAGATGTTGGATATTCTAGTCGCGGCGGCGCGGGTTGGGAATGTCTTAATCCGTTATCTGATGGCGGATATGCTCCATTATCCGAGTACTTTGACATTACTTCGGCGGACTGCCCTTCTAAGAATACAACTTTTAAGGCGGTCGCGCTCTTTAATAAAAATAATAAAATAGTAGAGACTTCCGCAGAAGTTGATATTATCAATGATTTTGCTGGAGTTGGCTATTATATTGTCTCTTCAATGGGCGCAAGTTTCGCCTTTAATTTAGGAAAAACAACTTTAACAGTAACGCCGCAAGAGGATAATACAACCTATAAATGGGCAAGAGTGCTAGATGATGGCGTTTTAGATTTTCTACCTTTTGTTAACGCTTCTATTGAAGTAGATGTAAGTCAATTCTTAAAACAGGCCAGATATGAAGTCGCTATTTTCAAGTCTGGCGTCCATTGCGGCAATGCTTCTGTCCTATTGGAAAACAATAGCGAAATAAGTGATTACAAAATAGTCTTAAATAACAGAACTCAAGTTTTTAAGTATAATGTGCAAGGAATCGCGCCAAACTCGATATCAATAGAAGAAGATGCTAGAATTAAGAATCCTTCTCTTTTGTCTTTTGATATTTATGATGACTTGGGGCGAAAGGTCGTTTTATCGAATGAAGAAAAAAGTAAGATTTGTGAGATAAAATGGATTTGGTGCGGGAATCAGCCCACGAGCGCACTTAGTGACAATACAATGATAGTCACTGACCATACTTATGAAAGCGAAGAGATTTTAAATCCCGCAGGAAATAATACAGTTCAGAGATATATTTTAAAGAATACTCCCGTTTTTGAATATAACATTTTTAATCGCTTTGATGCAGAGCGAACTTCAAATGAAATAAAATTAGAAGTCATATACAAAGGAAAAACGCTTACTGAAAAAACAGATTTCACTTTCACAAAAGAAGGTGAACTCGGTACGAGTGGAACTAAGTATGTAGCAAGAATCGCACCAAAGGACGCCGCCGTAGATAAGATTTTTATTCTAAATAACCTATTGAGAGGATACAAAGTCCAAAGTGATGGAAGCTTAGATTTTCGTTCGCCACACGTCTCTGCGCTAAAGGCTCAAATCTGGGGCGGCGACACTACTCCAGTTTATGACCAAGTAAACGGCCCATTCCTAGATGGACATGTCCGGTTAGACTGGTCTGTTGTGAACAGCGGCCGCATTAATTCTTATCACAAACTCTCTATTGATGGCGGTGGGAATATCAATATAAGTCCAGGAGAGATGGAGTGCGCATCAACTGTTCAAGTTGGAATTTCTACAAACACTCTATTGCAAGACGTTAAAACTTATTATGCGGGTTACCCTATTAATGTTTCTTATTCTCCCGATAATAATACCCCTCTTGTAATAAAGGGATACAATCACTGTATGTTTGAGAGCGACGGAACGAGAAGCACTTTCAATCCTCATCCTTTTGTATTTAAGCTTTATGATTTTCTTGGCAAAGAAGTTCCAATAGCGGGAAATGAAGTGAAATGGCAAGATAGTTGGCGCGGGCAAGTCAAATGGGGACAAGAGGCTACAATCTCGCCGCCAGATAAGTATGACGGCACAAACTTAAATAACTTTATAAAGGTTCAGTACCGACAATATAAGGTTATTATCTCTGTTGATTTTTACTTAAATCGTTATGGACTTTCAGCTTTAAACAGTTGGGATGGAAATTCCATCAAAATCAATCAGCAGGGTAATAAATACATACTAGCGCCGCAGATTGGCGCGGGTCATAAAGAAAATGATAATAGCTTTACTGGAATTACCCTTGGTAAATCTATGGATGAGAGTTCTGGACAAAAGAACGAAGGCTTGTTCGGCTATCACAAAGGAGAAAGAAGTATTTTTCTAGATGCTCATACTGGAGATGCTTTTTTTGGAATTTCTGGTAAGAATCAAATCCAGATTAGACCAAGTGACGGAACAGCTAATATCCAATCTGGAAATTATCGTTTTGACAGCAATAATCACTCTGGAACTGGAATGTTAATTGATTTCAGCACTCCAAAAATTGTTTTCGGAAGTGACAAGTTCAGTGTCAGTCCAGACGGTTCAATCCATGCGGCGGGCAGCGGAGATATTGCGGGCTGGCGTATTACCGACACTGAATTGGCAAGTAAAAATAACTCTCTTCACTTAATTTCAGAAGGCGAAGGAATCTTCTATTCCAATTCACATAATGCTCTTGGCAATAGAAGCACAGGTTTTTATCTAAGTTCAAATGGATTATCAATAGGAAGTAGTATTGAAGTTGATAGTTCTGCGGGCGGCGCAGTTAGAGTAGGTCGATTAAGCGGACAGAGACACTGGATAATAAATGGAGATAACAATGAGTCATATATTGGGTATAATGCAACAAGCTTTGATGCGAGTAATTTGGGGAGTAGCACTGATTATAATATCGGGGGCTTGGGCGCTTCTGTCTATCTTGGGACTAACGGCATCCGCCTTGGACAAAAATTCGCCGTGGACAGAGAGGGTAATCTCGTGGCTCGTAATCTTATTGCTCGTGGCGGTGGCAGTATTGGTGGATGGAGCATTGATAGAAATGCCCTGACTGCAGACGGTATAGAAATCAACTCGCGCGGCTCTATTTCAGTTGACGCAGGCGGCAATAATTCTTGGTCTATTGAGAGTAACGGAAACGCCACCTTCAATAATTTAATCGCAAATGGAAAGGGCAGCATCGCGGGATGGAAAATTAGTTCTAATGAATTGTCCGCGGACGGTATTCGCATAAAGTCCAGTGGGTCTATCGAGGCTCACTATGGCGCGGGGTCGGGTTGGAAAATCCAATCTGATGGTCGCGCATATTTCAACAGTGGAAAGATTGGCGGATGGGAAATCGGTTCAGATAGATTGACTGGTGGACAGATGTACTTAACTTCCAATGGCTCTGTTGGTGGCACGGGCTGGAGCATCAGTAGCGGAGGCGAGGCTAATTTTAGCCACGTGACCGCCGCAAACATTTTTTCTTTTGGCGCGGGCGTGAACAAATGGACAAATGCGGGCTTCACTTTTGGAAACGGTTCTCTTGGCGGAAATACAGTTACCGCGAGTGCTTTTAATCACGCCGCAGGAGAAGTTCAGTTAGGTGGAACAAGATTAAATTCTTCTGGAAGCTTTTTAACTGGTAACAGAACTAGCGTAGATGGAAAAGCTTTGCCAACTTATATTAAAGATTTGGTTGTTGGAACTTTGAATGTTCAAGAGGGCTTGACCTTCCAAGGAAAAACAGTTAAATGGCAGTCCATTCGAATTGTAAATGATGTTAAATTGTCTCAAAAGAAAAAGACATTCTCTTATGTAAAAAGAGTAGATGGCGGCGGAAGTCCAGAAGATGATATCCACGTAGAGCGCGAAAGCATTGAAGTTGTTGTCCCAGGGGGTAGCATAAAAACGAAGAAATCGACACTTTTTGTCATGGCTTATTATGACCCAGTACAAGATTTTGTTGATGGAGTCTTAGACTGGATTACAGTTTAATAACATAAAAAGAGAGGAAAAGAGATGAAGGAAGAAAAGGATTTGCGAAATTATGACAGCCAGTTGGCGTTGCTTAGTGAACAAACTAGGCAACGCCTTTTAGGTGTATTAAATCAAAGCGGGCTTCCAATTTCACTCGCTTATTATATTTTAAAAGACTTGTATGGGGCTGCTGAAAAAACTTATTTTGCTGCTGTCAATCAAGCGTCTCTCAATAACACAGAAGAAGAAGTAACAACCTTAGACGCTCCTTCAAAAGAAAGTGAGGAATAAGAATGGAACATTTTTTAGTCAAGTATTCTGTGCAAGAAATTCTACTTTTTGGCGTTTTATTCTTTTTCGCGATTAAACAGTTAAGCGAGGCTAGAGACTGGATTCAAAAAGAAGCCCACTCATGGGTGAGTAGAGATGACGCTATAGCTAAACTCGAACATAAGGCCGCAGAAGAAAGAGATTTAATAAATAAAAAGTTAGATGTAGCTTTGCAGGAAAGAGAACTTTATATAAAAAGAATGGACGAAAGAAATGATTTTCTGCAAAAAGAAATAGAGGCCGCGAATGAAAATATAAAGCTTCTTCTTGAATCAGATAGGGATAATATAAAAGCTTGGATTACAAGAGAGCATAACTATTTCTGCAATAAGCTGGGGGAAATTGATACTTATAGTTTAGATTGCATTAACAGACGGTATCAGCATTATGTAAAAGAAAACGGAAATAGTTTTGTTGAAGACTTAGTGAATGAGATAAAAGCCTTGCCTAAAGTGGCGCCATCGGACATTAAGAAAAAGGACAAAGAAAAAAAGAAGGGAAGTGAAAAAGATAATGGCACTCTACCCGCCGATAATTGAATACTCAATGCCTGCTTTTGCTTACACTGATAAAACTGTTAGAATCTACTTCGGCATTTCTGATTTAAACTCAAAAGCTGATATAAAGAATGTTCATGTGACAGTCAAGTATCAAGAAAACAATAGTAACGCTTTAAATACTAGCGTATATCCTTCTAAAATAAAAATTTCTGGTTACAATGAAGTAACGCCGCGAGACAATCCAGTCATCGCGGCGACACCTTACCGATATTATATCGAATTGAACGGAAGTGATTTGATTACTGGGTCATTTAGGCGCGGAGTCATTTACAAGGTGCAGATTCGTTTCAGCACAGATACTTCTATTCAAGAGAGTGGATTTAATGCGGACGCCGCCTACTTCAACAGCTATTTAACTCAATTTTCGGAATGGTCAACGGTTTGCTTAATGAAAGGAATCGCAAGGCCAATCCTGTCACTTCCAGATTTTAATGTAGAAGAAATTTCAGAAGATGAATCGGCTCTTGTTACTACTTCTTCAGAAGATGCCACTTTTGCTTTCTTGTACACTGCTAATGAGAGCGGAGAGTTCTTAAAAAAGTGGAGAATGAGACTTTTTAAGCAGCCATACCAAGAGGGCGATGAGCCAATAGCAGATAGTGGAGAAAAGAATTATAGTAACTATGATTTTGTTCCTCTTGAATTTAATGGCGCAATTCGTATCGAGCATAGTTTCGCCTATAAAATGAAGAGTGGAAGTGCTTATTATCTCTTGATTGAAGCAGAAAGTAAGAATGGCTATATAGCAAAACAGCATCAGGCCTTCACGGTTGCAGCATATGCGTCAGACCCGTTCCCTGGCACAGTAGAGTTGTCTATTGACGAAGAAGAAGGGTATGCAATGGTAAGGGTTCGTGGAGCAGATAGTCAGTTGGTCCACTTGAACGTGACTTTGCGGCGAACATCCTCAAAAACTAATTTCAGAGTGTGGGAAGATGTTGCGAACAAGACCTTCTCTAATCATGTTCTTGAATGGGATTTTGCGGACTTCACAATAGAGTCTGGAGTGTACTACCAATACGGCGCGCAAATTCGAGATGGAAGAGGCCGCCGCGGAATCTTAAAGACTAGTACTCAAGAGATGGGAGAGTTTGAAAATGCTTTCTTAGTTGAAAGAGGAGAAAGTCTAGGGGGCGCGCTCCAGTTAAAAATGAAATATGATTTTCAAATCTCTCAAATGTCTACCGTAATAGCAGAAAATAAGACTGATACGATAGGTTCTCGATATCCTTTTGTACGGCGAAACGGGAATACGTATTATCGAACCTTCCAAGGTACTGGACTTATCACAGCTTTCATGGATGAGGCACATCTCTTTACTTCTGATGCGGGCATGTATTATGGATTCCAAGAAGTAGCAAATAGACATATGGAGACTCGCCATAGAATCGAAGAGTTTGTAAATGAATACGATTACACAAAAGAGAGAAATTTTAGACAGTTAGTTGAAAAGTTCTTATATAATAACAAAGTAAAACTCTTTAAGTCATTGCAAGAGGGGAATATGTTAGTAAAACTAATGTCTATAACCCTTACGCCGAAACAAGAGTTAGGAAGATTGATATATAGTTTTTCTGCTACTTTTGTTGAGATTGACGAAGATTCCGTTTTAAACTATGATAAATATGGGATTCAGAACATAGGAAGATACAATCCAAACATCGTTTTTGGAGAGAGCCGCATTGGACAATTAAACAGTTTCGAAAAACCTTTCTATGGCGGCAAGAATGTTTTAGATTTAATCAAAGAGAAGTATTCTTTTGGTAAAACAATAGATAAAGTCCAAGTAGATGACTTTTTCTTATCTTACCTCCGAATGGAAATTGAATCTGAACCTTATCTGATTAAAAAAGAGGGAGAGAATTTAATTCCTCTAAATGAAGACGAACCTATCTCCGCGGATACAGAACTTGTTTTAGGATGGCTCTTTTATGTTAATGACAAAACTATCCTTGTTCAAAGACCTAACAATATTTACGAATTAAAAGGTGAAAATGTCTATATTGGGTCTGGGTGGACAATTATTCCCGCAAGAGATACTAAAATGACAATCGACTATTTAATAATTATCTCTAAGAGTAATAGCTTAAAAGATGTTCCAGTTGTAAAAATCTATAAGAATATTAATACTCAAGTTACAAAGGTGTTCGCGCCAAACAATGCTGAAAATGATGTTGCAAATATTCTTTGGTATAGATATTATTTGCGATACCCAACTTACTATACCAACATTAATGCTTTCTTCTCGGCAGAGATAGACGCAGAGCCAGGAGTCTTTGCTTTTGTTAAGACAAGTGCTTCCGAAGAAGTCATGAGAGTAGAGGTGGATGAAACTGGACTTTTGTTTATCGAGCCTGGGCGGGAGTCTGTAGATGACAATTCCGCTTCAATAGAATCTCTAATCTTTGGCGGCCAAAAGATAGATGTGAGATACATTTATGCGGGCGGCCAAGCAGAGTTTGAGACAAAACATAAAAAGAATAGCAAGCCACGCAATCCCGCAAACTATGACTTTTATTCTGCGGCAGGTAAGACTTACATGTTCTACAAAGGCGACTGGCGCGAAGCTAAGAAAAATGGGGGCGGAGAATCTTATGACATTACAATAGAAGTAGATGCTATTGTGAATTGCTATATCCAAACTGTAAAGGGGGTATATTAATTGAATTCTTATGCTTTTTTAAAAGATACTCGCTTCTTAAAAGCTATAGACAGTCTGCCGATAAAAGAGCAGGTCGTTCGAATAACAGCTTTGTCTTGGGGAGAAGAAGATATACAAGAGATTCAAGGGAAAGTAATCTCTGGCGCCATCAATTTAAATGGCGCCTCTTCTCTTCGGAGAACCTGTAATATAACTCTTTTTGCAGAAGAGTATGAGAATGATTTAACTCAAATCAACACGCTCTTTTCTATCAATAGAAAGATTAGAATTGAGTTGGGAATAAAGAATAAAGTTTCTCCATATACTTATGAAACTTTAGGTGGGCGCGCGGGGACTGTTCAATATCATGAATTAAATTATACAGAACTTTATGGTGATACAGTCTGGTTTCCACTTGGCATATATGTTATTTTCGACCCCAGTATAACGCACTCTATAAATGGAGTTCAGATTTCACTGACATTAAAGGATAAAATGTGCTTGCTGAATGGAGATGCGGGTGGAGTACTGCCCGCAGCAGTTCAGTTTCATAAGCGTGAGCGCGAAAAAGAAGATGGCTCTCTTTTGATTATTTACCCTACAATGAGGCAGATAATACAAGAGGCTGTAAATCATTTTGGAGAAGAGTCTCTTCCTAATATTATCATTGAGGATTTACCAGAAAGAGTTAAACAGGTTTTACAGTATAATGGGAACTCTAACCTTTATTATGTTGATACTCAATTTGAAAAGAATCTTTATCTGAAATATGACGAAGCACTCGGTAAAGTCAATGGCAACCCTAATATGATAAAAACAATAGAAAGAGGAGAAAATGTAGGATTTGTCTATACCGACTTCACTTACCCTGGCGAACTGATTAGCAACGCAGGCGAAACCGTAACAAGTGTATTAGATAAGATAGTGTCCGCGCTTGATAACTTTGAATATTTCTATGATGTTTTTGGAAGATTTCATTTTCAAGAGATAAAGAACTATTTAAATACTACCTACACTTCTTCAATTTTAGCAAAAGCAAGTCAAGACGAGAACTATGAAATTGACCTTGCGGCAAGCAAGTCTGTTTACACTTTTGACGGAACTCAATTGATAGAGATGTGTTCTAATGCACCTCGCTTTGGAAATATAAAAAATGATTTTGTTGTATGGGGAGTAAAGAAAAGTCTTGATGGAAGTCAGACTCCTATCCGCTATCACTTAGCTATTGATGCGCGCCCACAACTAAAACAAATTGATGGACGAAAATGTTATGGAGTGCATCGCGCAGAATTTTATATAGACAAAGACCAGATATTAAAAGCTAAAATAAAAGAGAATGGAACTCCTGTTTATACAAAAGACTGGCGCGAAGAGTTATATTACCAAGGTTTGGAGGCTCTCGATACAGCAACTAATTCAAATTATTATTTTGTTGAATTGATTAATGAGTGGGCAAAATTGTATGATTTGCAAGAGCAAAAATTCAAAGATAATGTAAGGAAAAATCCTAGTAGAGTAGACTTTTTCCTAGATATAATAGATGACGTTGCGGGAATAGGTAAATATAGTGTTAAGAATATTGGGCGGCGCAGCATATCTCTTTTAGATGAGAAAATAAACTGCGTTTTTGAAGATGATATACCAGATATCGTTTTCATTTGCAAAGATATAGATAAATCTAATTTAGAAGATATACAGCGGACTCTGACGGCCGACCAACTGAACTTGATAAAGGCGACCGCCGCAAACGAGCAAGAAGAAATTTCTTTGACAGAACAGTATTACTTAGCAAATATGAGACAAGAGTGTGATGAAGCTGGGCAAGATTGGATTCAAGTTAAAGGAGATATATTTAATCTTTTCTCTATTGGCGGCTACCAAAATTCATGTTTTGAAAAAATAAAGACATTGCTTTATCAGAATACTAACATGGGAGAGCAGATTTCTATTAGCGCGTTGCCTATATTTTATTTAGAGCCTAATACTAGGATAAGCGTCGCGGATAATGCTGCGGGCGTGAATGGAGACTATATGATTAACTCAATTTCTCTTCCTCTTGACATTAATTCAATGATGTCTATTTCAGCAACAAAGTGCGTTTCGAAATTATAAAAAAGGAAAGGAGAATCAATGGCTTTACAAATTGGACAAATTAGAAAGAAAGGCGGGGCAGGTTCTCAAACATACATGGAAGATGTTCCGTTTTCGCCTTCTTTTGTTTATACGCAAGGCTATTCTCGCGGATTTAAAGATTTTGCTATTACTCCACTAGGCAATGGAGGCGTTTTTCTTCCAAAGAACACATATTACCTAAGATTTACAGTAAAAAGAATCCCAGAGAGAACTTATCAGAATACTCTAGGCGTCGTCACTACTTGGGAAGACCCTAATAGCATGGACTTCTCTCTTATCTTATATAAAGATACTGGAACTTCGACTGGAGTTCATACAGACGGAACATATCAAACAGTAGAGAGTAAGTTTTCAGTAGAACCTTATAAAGAGTTAGTTAACGAGCCAGAAAAAAGCTTTGAAGTTGTTTTTACACCAAATAACTCATACAAGTTTTTAGCTTTTGAAATGAAAAAAGTTAGTTACGATTATATTTATGGATTCAGAGATACTCTTAATAGTTCAACCTTAAACTTCGATGACAAGGGGGACTTATGTGTTATAAAAAATATTCTACCAATAGGCTCTGATAAGATTGGAGTTCAGTCACAGCCAGGCTCTTTATTATGCGTTAATCATGAGCCAATTAGAATAGGCAGAAGCGGTATTTATGAAGTTAACAACGGAGTAAAAATCAGTTTTGTAGGAGTGCTTGCCCCAAACGGAAGCCGAGATGAAAATATTAAAGACTTTATCTTAGATTACGCTTGGGACAATAGCTAAAAGGAGGCTTAAATGGGATATAGTTTTTATGGCGGTAAAGAAGGTAGAACATATCATCTAGTTGCGCGCTTCGATAGTATTCAAAAAATGGTGGCGGCCTTCCAACAGGGGGGCAGCTACACGGGCGCAAGCTATCATGAATATGTTATAATCGACACGCCAAACAAAGCTAGTAGAGAAAACGGAATTATTTATCGAAGGGGGCTTAATTATCAACAAAATTTTGCTCTCAACAATAATAAGACAACTTTAACAAGAGAAGATACTGAAAAGAAAACTCTTTATGGCGAAGAAGGGGTCTTTTATCAGAGCGGGGGAGGGGGAGTAGCACCGCCCGCCGCAGGTTCTCTTTCTCTCTTGACTAACGTACCAAAATTTTATGAGTACAAATATAAGTTAATTGCAGGAACGCCTGTTAAAATTGAGATTGAATATATTTCAAGAAAGGTTGACGCTGACGGAGAGGACTTATTCGAACAAGAGTTCTTCAATTTCTGTAAGTCCCCAGGCGGCGGGGCGGAGTATGTCGGTCGGATAGTTGGCCCAGACGGACGCGCGCCGCACCTTTCACTTCAAGATTGGACTACTTTTGTTTCTACTTATCAAAATAGTACAGATGGATTAAAAACAGAAGTAATAGCTAAGAGAACTCTTGGTAAGATAGATAATACAAAATATAACGATACTATTAAGTATGGCTTTTGTAATGTCTTGGATGAAGTTACTGGAGATGTAAAACAAACTTATATTGGATTTGATTTTCCAATCACTGCTTTTGAGTACTCGGCTCGAACAGTTAAGCCATATGGCGCGATTATAAAGGAAGTTACTTCTTTACCTTCTGTCGGAGAAGAGGGCGTTTATTATAAGTTCAATAGTGAGCATTATTTATGGGATACTTCACGACAGGTCGTTGACACAGCAAGTTCTACTTCGGACTCAATTGTTTGGCGCGTTGAGCCAGGGTTTGTTAAGGCTACTCCTTGGGCGGCGACTCATTCTGCTGATTCACCCTATTGGAACTATAGCGGCCTTGTAAGAGAGAAAGCGGAATCACTTGAGCATCCATTTTACAAAAGTTACGATTTACAGATTCCAAACGGTATTCATGGACAGGATGTTTGTGAAGTAAGCACTCATATTGTTGCGGCAGACGGCCTGCGCATTGACCCCACGACAGACTTCCTTCAAACAGTAGCAAGGGATTCTAGTGGAAATATCTCTCATACAGACGACAAGAACTTCTCTATTTATTATAAGACTAAGAATTATAATAATACAGAAGAAGGAGAAATTAGTGAAGAAAAACATGTTGGATGGCTGCGCGTTGTCGATAGAATCACAGATAACACAAATCCTTCTCCAGAATTAAGTGAATTAGAAAGAAGCCACTCTTATGTTCTGAATGATAGGGTTGGCGCGCGGGGCGCAGGACTTTCAGAGGGACTCGGATTGCTGTGTATCGTGGCGGGTCAGACGGCAGCCGCACCTGTAGATTGTTCTACTTTTGCTATTGGACATGAGTTTACAGATGGCTCGGCGCAATGGAGAGTTATTGAGATAAAGACGGCTCCCGCAAACCTTCTCACTGTCCATTACACACATGGCGCAGATAATCAGATTTCGATTCGAATGTTAGACAATTTAAGCCTGTCTAAAGACGGTAGGTTATTTGCTAAATATACAGATTTGAGTTCTTCTGTTTATCTAGGAGAAGTTAATAGCATAAAAGAAGTATTCTTCGATAACGAGAATGGCGTACAAAGTTTTATTATTAAATATAACACTAAGAAAAGAGATGCTTCTGGCTTAGTTGTGATAGATAATGATAGAAGTAGAATTCAAATTGAAGACAGAATTGCAAAAAGAGATACTAAGGGGTACGTTATTGGATACCCAACAACAGATGAAAATGGATATATCTTAGAGCAAATTCCGCAGCACGTCAAGTTTGTTTCTAATATCCAAAAGAATGAAGATACTCAAGTTATTACCTTAACTTATAATGACGGCACAAGTATTAATTTTGGCCCATATTACGCTGTTACAGACGTTAAGTTAAATAACAACTTAGAGATGGAGTTCACTTGGAATTATAAAGATTCGACTGGAGACTATCATAAAAGCACCTTAAACAGCGTCTTGATAAATGAGCCGTTCAAGTTTAAGACTATTAATAAGCTTTGGGTAGATGGCGATGGGGACTTAGACACAGACCAGTTCCTTAAAGCAAATTATAACGTTGGCGAAAAGAACTCTGATGGGTCTCCCGCAACAGGAAATATTGGAGATGAAACTAAGGTAAGTGAGTATCCAATAAATAAGATTGAAGCCATTAGGATGAATGGCGACAACTTGTGCGTACTGTATAGCAGCAAATCTAAGCGAGATGCACTTTTAGATGACCCCGCTAAGTATTTCATGCTGCCTTATACAAATCCAAAAACACAAGAGACAAAAAACTATGCTTGGCATAATCTTGGCGCGACCTTAAGCAGTAATCATATTCTTGGCTTCTTTAGTTCTCTTGCGGACGTTAAGCTAAAGTATCCTTATGGAATAGGTAAGACCGCAGGCGGACAGGTTGATGAAGCAACAAAAAACCGTTCTGGTTGGCTTGCTGTTGTGCGGCAACAGAATGGAGATTTCGTTACTACCGAAACTTATGCCTATGACTATGAGGGGCTTAACAACGGATTATATACTGCTGACCCCGCTCTCGCTTGGCAAAAAGTAGATTCCTTATCTTCTTCTGAAAATGCTAATAACTTTTTAGCAACGTGTGTCGCCAATAAAACAGACTATAAAGCGACAGACGCACAGCCAGTTGCGGAAAATGGGAATGACCCTTCTAAGATAAAACCTAATGGAATTTGGCTTGTTAAAGTTGAAACAGAGGGAATCTTCATTTAAAAAATTTTCTGATTAAAGGGGGCATTTTTATGAAATGCTCCCTTTATATTTTTCTAAATAAATAAGAGAGAAAAGAGGAAAAAATAATGGCACGAACTTCGGGTTTTTTTGGTCAACTTACAGGGCCATTTTCTGCGGGTCAAAACTTAGCAACTCAAATAGGAGTGGGCAGGAAAGTTAAGTTTGGAATTTCCATTGGAGAGAAGGACTATATGAAGCTTCAAGACTTCTGTTTTAAGGTGAATAACATCTTAACAAGAGTGAACATCTATATAGGCCGCACTTTTATCTATGAAACAGACGATGGAATTATCCTATCAGAACTTTCCTTTCCCAATGGCGCGCCCGCAAGTACAATTATTAATTTTTCTTTAATAGAGTAAAAGGAGGGTTAAAAATGGCAAAGAAAACGAGATTAAAAGGATTAAAACAAAAAAAGAATGGCGGCTTATATTCTGATTTCATTCCTTTTGGAACAGACGGAAAATACATTGACATGCTTGATGGATTAGACCTAGAGCAGCAATTAAAGCTTGGGACTATCTCTCAAGTGACTTTTGGAACTGAACATGGCGGCCTTATTGATGGCGCGACTTTTGAGAATATTACTGTTATAACACAAGATTTTTGTTCAGAAATTGACGTAGACTGGACTGTACATTATCAAGTAGTTACTAAAATTTTTGATTATAGCTATAATGACACGGGTATTCAACAGCTTTTATACAAGTGCGGCGAAGGTAGACCAAAGGAATTGATAAAGACAAAGAATATAAGAATTACCTATCCTCTTGGGGCTACTGGAGATGATTTTCCAAGCATAAAGGAGAGTTTCGCATGAATTGGATAGAGGCTATTGTTTTATATAAAAATATCGAAAGATTCTTGAGAGAATTATTTGTATCATAAAAAAGAAGGAGAAAAAATAAATGGCTTGGGGAGAAATTATTTTCTTAGAGAAAAAATTGAAAAATCTTTTTTCTAATATGCTTTTACCTGCGGCTTTTGTAGAATTTAGAAAATCCGAAGATAAGAATAATGAATTTTATAAAGCACCTCAAAAACCCATAAAAGGCGCAAAGCCAAGGTCGCTCTGGTTTCCGCGGTCACTAGATATATCGGGGGGGTCGGAAGGTAATAACCTTACAGTAAAAGGTTTTTATAGCTTAAAAGATGATGGAAAAACTTGGAGCGATTTTACTGAATTTGCTGTTGACGATAGAAACGTCAGAATAAAGAGCGTAGACGGTTTTGTCAGCGGAACATCAGGGGAGAAACCTACTTATTCATTAAAAGAAGTTCTTGGCGAGTTCAGTGAAGAGGATTTCCTTCGTCAAGTAGACGGGGCAGGAGTGGGTACTTCTAAGAGCGCGCCACATACTATTATGAAAAGGTTAAAGACCTTAGAGACAGATGCTGTTGACAGGGCGGCGATGGAAGCTAATAACTTAGCCCTGGAAAATAAATTTGTAAAGAAGAATGGCGGAGCGATAGAAGATACTGTTGTCGCTCCAAATAGAAGTTTAGTTTTATCAGAAGATTTAAATATGTTTAATAACTCATATGCAAGATTGCCTTCTATAATGAGCAGTTTTGGGATGAAAACTAAAAACGTCATTAGTAAACTGGTTTTGTTCTATGAAAATACAAAGACATGGATGGGACAGCTTTGGGGAACTAATATTAACACTTCTGTAAACGTAAATTATTCTGTTGGAGGTAGTAACCCTCAACAGAGCAATGAGTTTTACAACGTGGCGGCGCTTAATCAATACTTTAAAAGCGTTTTAGGATATGACAAGCCACTTCCAAATGAAACTGGTAAAGTAAAGAATCTAGTTGATGCGGCGACGACTTTCCTAATAAATTCACATGTAAATCCGCAAGGTTATATGAAGGATTTGTGGCTAAATCCAGATGATGACGGATACCAAGACCATTACAAAATTAACTTAGACCATATCCATAATCCAAATGGATATATAATGAGAATTAGAACTGATTCGATAGAAGTAAACGCTTTTAGCAATAGTTTAACAGAAGTCGCGAACGGCAACGCTTTCTTAATTATAGGTTTTTCCGCTGTTATGGATAAAGAAGCCACTTTACAGAATGGCCGCAATATGAAAGTTTATTACGGTGTTCAAATGGCTATTGGATTCTATGGACAAATTTTTATGAGACAATGCCCGTTTAATCAAAACGGAGGCTATTTCTCTGACTGGAAAAGAGTTTGGGACTGGTATCAAGCATAAAAATATAACAAAAGGAGTTTGAAAATGAGAGTTAAAGTTAATGATGTGGCTTTGGAATTGATGACACATGATAGTTTTCGTTCTATTGGAGATAACGATTTAGAGATTGTGCTTAAAGAAGGGGATGTTTCTTTAGAGGAAGTCGAAGAAGCGTTTTCAAATGCAAAAAAAATATCTCTTTTAAATGAAGAGAATGAAGAAGTGAAGATTTTAAAAGACTTTTCAGTTTTGAACGGAGTTCAGAAGAAATTTTCTTATCAGTACAGCGCTTTAAATCCTGCGAATGGCTCTCAAGAGATGAAAAGTGGAACGGCAATTATCGTAAATTTATCTAAACCTACCGCAAGAGAGATTGCGTTAGCTAATCAAGCTAAAATTGATTATTTAACAACTTTGGTCGAGGAGAAGTGATTGAACAATGAGTAAGAATTTTTATAAGTGGAAAGAGTACTACGAAAAGGGCTACCTTGACGCCACACAGTTACATAATCTGATTGGCAAGAAAAAAGGTCTGACCGCAGAAGAATATACTAAAATAACAGGTTTACAGCCGTAACAAAAAATCCCCCTATTTTATATAGGGGGATTTTTCTATTGACTTTTTTAAAAATTTTTTATATGATATCTCTAGGGGGACACAAAAGAAGGAAGTGAGAAAGAGACAGAGTCATGACACTTTTAAGTTTAGACATAAGTACGAAAAGTACCGGTTGGGCGATTTATAAAGATAACCAGTTAATAGATGCGGGATGCGCGGCCAGCGCTTCTAAAAACGTTTATGAAAGAATAACTCATATAACAGGAGAAATAGAAACAATCGTAAACAAATATCGGCCGCAACAGGTGATAACAGAAGAACCAGAGCCTGCCTTTGTTGGGAATAATTTAAATACATATCGAAAATTAACTTTTATACATGGAACTATATCTATTATGTTAGATAGATATAATTTAGATATGAAACTTGTGACTTCTAGCCATTGGAGAAAAAAAGTAGGAATAAAGACTGGCGCGGGAGTTAAGAGAGAATTTTTAAAACAAGCAGATATTACAAGAGCAAAAGAACTTGTAAATGGAATTGTTGAAATTACTAATGATGATATTGCGGACGCAGTCCTAATAGGATATAGTCATTTAATAAAAAAAGAAGAACCAGAAAAACTTTTTTGGGATTAAAAAAAGAGCCTAGTCTATAATATTTTATAGACTAGGCTCTTTTTAATTTCCAGTAGACCCAAATCCGCCACTTCCTCGCCCTGTCTCATTAAGATTCTTCGTTTCCTTAAATTCTACAGCGAGATAAGGGATAATCATGAGTTGCGCGATTCTGTCTCCAGGGCAGATATATCGAAGATGGTCAGTGTCATTGTGAATGGCGACGATGATACTACCGCGATAATCTTCATCAATAAGGCCGGGAGTATTGGCGGGCCGCAATCCCTGTTTAGTAGCAAGGCCAGAGCGCGGAAGAACTAGACCAGCAGTATTCTCTGGGAGAGCGACCGCAATCCCAGTGTCAATCTTTACCGTCTTATGTGGCTCGATGACAATGTCGCCGCTCCCGCAAGCAAACAAGTCATAGCCCGCCGCATAGTTACTTCCTCTCTTGGGCATCTTAGCATCTTCATGAAGTCTAACAAAAGGGATAGTCATTATTTAATCACTCCTCTTCATATTTGATAACATTGATTGCGCTGACAGGTTCTTTTTCTGAATCAATATTCTTGTATAGAGTCACTCGATACCATTCATCAATTACTTCACCCTTTTGCTTCGCGGCCTTTGCTTCATTAGAGTATTTTGTGATTTCATAGCTACTTGTGTTTGCGCGCTGTGCTTCAATAAAGGCTCGCGCCTCATCTTCGCTGTCGCATCGGTATCTCTCAACAGTACCAAATAAATGAACACTCATCCTTGCCACTCCTTTATCTCAAAAAAGATTTTGTTTTTTCTATACTTTTGTAACTCTTGTTTCTGAATTTCTTTAATGACTTCTTCAAGATAAACTGGTTTTCCTTCACAAAAGAAAGTTACTCTATCTAAATCTCCTTGTTCCAAAATGAAGTTAGTCATATTAGAAAGTTCAAAAGTTTTTTCTTCGGGTTCTTTTTGATTGCTTAAAGAGAAATAAGCCTTTTGTTGAACAACAAATGGATTAATTTTCAAAATTAGTCTTTTCAATAATGAGGTCTCCTTTCTTTAATTAACATTCAATTACCGCGGAACTGTAATTGAATAAGTAATAACAGAAATCTTCTCCATCTATTCTTAGCCAGATTTCATAAGCGTCTTTTGCGGCAGTCGGCTCAATTGAGATAATGTAGCCCCGCTCTTTAAGGCAGACAATAAGTTCATCTGTTGCAATCTTTGGAGAATCTGGATGAGTAAGTCGAAAAACGGTATAATCTCTGCGGTCATTGCACAAAAGCATTGAATATACAGTACCATGCTTCTTAAACCAACTTAGGATTTCTTTTCTTTTGTTACCCAAGTCTCCTTCTGTCATAATACACTCTTTTGAAGAAAGCTGTTTATTCATATCGTAAAGAGTTGCGTTCAAGTCTACTTCTCTCATATTCTTACCTCTTATAATATAATTATATCAAAAATTTTTATTTTTTTCAAGGATTCTCTGATTCGTGCTGCCAACTAAGGGGCGGCTCACGTCTCGCAAGGACTCGTCATATAGGCCATCTACTAGATAGTCTATCTTATCTAAGATTAGAGCCAAAGGTGCGGCAATACGAGGATTTTTTCTTAATTGTTCTATTGTATACCCTGTCCAAACAAAAATTTTGATATTTGGATAGACGGTGCGAACAGAAGCTATTAGCTGACTTACGAATTCAATATTTTCTTCGCATAAAGGTTCGCCGCCAAGGACAGAGAAATTTCTTTCTATACCATTCGCGCCGATAGCTTGAATCACTTCATTTTTAATGTTCGTTGGAAGAGGGGCGCCGCCCTCAAAATCCCAAGTCTGCTGATTATGGCATCCATGGCATTTATGAGGGCATCCCTGTGTCCAAAAGCTGACACTCACTCCTCTGCCGTTTACAAAATCATTTTTTATAAGATCGGCATAGTTCAAAGTAATTATTCCTTTTCTGAATTTAATTGTCCCAATTTCTTAGTATGCTTATAACGCTTTTCAACTTCATCCTGTTTTCCCTTGTTGAAGGCGGTAACGAAGTCGCCTGTCAAGTAGCCCGTGACTCTGCGCAGTCTCTGGATGTGCTTGCCGCCGCACACAGGACAAGTATCATTGAGTTCGTCAGTGTAGCCGCAATCAAGGCAAGTATCATTTGGAAGGTTAAGAGCGAAGTAAGGAATATCCTTATCCATTGCATAGTTGACAATAGTCTCAAGTGCTTCTAAGTTGTGTTGCGCGCTTGTGTCGATT
>QWCZ01000084.1_pt1 | contig 49319 bp, 63 predicted proteins | sample 1972651 | NCBI WGS metagenome assembly QWCZ01 (sample SAMN09866695, study PRJNA288562) | Human oral metagenome isolate pre1_saliva, whole genome shotgun sequencing... | isolation source: mouth | host: Homo sapiens | place: USA: California
GTGTTGTGTTGTGTTGTGTTGTGTTTAAAGCAGCCAGTCGGCTTCGCTCTCGGAATAACCCCGAGTCGCCGTCACGAGCTCCGCGAACGGCGCCACCAAGCTCACCGTCACATCGGCCGGCCCGTACTCCACGGCCACTGCCGTGATGCGGCGCCCGAATTCGCAATTCGGGCCCACCTGCACGTCGGCGAACGGGAAGAGGTCCACGGGCTCCTCACGTGTGCGGTCGCCGTCTTTCAGAATCGCGTAGAGCCGGCCGTCCTCCGAGTGGCGCGTACCGACCAGTCTCTCGTCGAAGAGAGGTTCGAACCGCTTGCTCACGTCATCTGACTTCAACGTCATGAACTCGTACCCGTTTGCGTTGTAGAATCGCACAGTCGAGCCCTCGCCAGTAAGAGTGTCGACGATCGAAGCCGTCACACGGTCGACGACGTCGAGGCGGTGGGTAACGGTGTGCGCGCCAAACCAGGCGACGGCGTTATCAACAGTAGGGGTTGCATCCATAATACGTTCCTTTCTCTCGTTCGCGGCGGTCCCCTCCGCCGCTGTAGTCACAGTCTATGAGCACCGGGGACAGCACGTCAAGCCGACGGGTTATGGCGTACATCACAGCGCCCCCATTATGGTCAGCCGCTCGACAATGTCTGCAGCCACAGACCCGGGCGTGTCCCTCGCCCTGTCCACGGTAACGGGGATAAGCGCCCTGCTTCCGAGCGCACACTCCACAAGTCGGCGGTACGCCTCCGTCACGGCCACCGGGTCGTAGTCGTCCTCCGTGCCGTTGTCCGCCCCGTAGTCCGGGTCGGTTAGAAGGGCCGGGTCGCGGGGCAACAGCACGAACGTCGTCAGCGGAACGCGATTAAGCCAGTTCAGCGTGAGCGCCACGTTCTCCACGATCCTCTCGTTTCGCAGCGAGGCGTACGCCGCAGTGCTGAGCGCCCACCTGTCCAGAATGTACAGCGTCTCGTGTTCTGCTGTGTTCGAGGCGGGTGTAGGCGTTTCGGGGAACAGCACGGGCTCGGGTCGGAAGGAGAGCCAGTTCTCCATGTCCATCGCGTAGTCCTCGGCCCGCAGGCAGCAGCCCTCGTCGTCCGCGCATGCGGTCAGCGCGTCCGTGGGGAAGTGCCGTATGCGCACACGGGGGTAAAGGGCCGGTGTGCGCTTTTGCAGCAGCTCTTTCAGAGCTGCTGCAACGGTCGACTTCCCCACGCCGTCGGGCCCTTCCAACGCTATGTAGGTCGCCATCTATCATTCCTTTCGTCTATCCTGCATATGCGACGCTGGCGTGCAGGCTACGCCCGTCGCACACCCCTCTTCCGAGAACGCCTCGAACCACGCGTAGTCCTCGACGAACGTAGTAATCGTGTTCGTCGTGGGTTTACCGGGCCACAGCACGCGGTAGTCGGGTATGGGTAAGGCCCCCCCGTCGATCACGGTGCCCGGCGCTATACCGTAGCCCAAGTCGCACACGGCGTCGGGGCGGTCCTCGTGCACAACCGCATCCACCTCTATCAGCGGGTTGGAGAGCCTGTCGCACAGCTCCAACGTCGCCCCCCCGGGCCTTGTGCGCACACGCACAAGGCCGACCGTGAACGGGGCGCGCTTGTCTTCATGCGGCTGCACGCATATCGAGTGCGCAAAGGGGCTACTGCCGTACAGCGTCAGAGGGCCGGAGCGCACAGTCCCACGACGGTCCATCACGGCGGGTTCTATTGTGCGGCCCGGAAGCGTCGCCAGAAAAGCGATGTCGAAAAAGGCTACGATCGTCACGTTACACCCCCTCTGCGTCGTTTACGCCGTCCACGTCGTTCGAGTCGCCGGCGTCGACCTCGTCGGTGCGGGCTATCGCGTGAAGCGGAAGGGCGTCGTTCAGCACGACGTGCGTTCTGACTCGCGCAGGGCCGGTGAAGCGGGGTATGCGCATAACCTGCAGGTCGCAGTAGAAGTCGTCCAGCCGTTGTACGAGCCGCTTGCGCACAAGGGCTTCCACATCGGAGTCCATGCTGTAGACGAACACCCGCCTGCGAACGTCTTTTTCGACGAGCTCCGCCACTCTCCTTCGCATGTGCAGTTCGCCTTGAGACCTAGCCGGCATCGTATAGCGTATTCGCGTCATCGCTTCATCTCCTTCACCCTTCTAACCGCTGCCCTGTACTCCGGCCACTGCTTCTCGTAGGGCCTGCGGTCCGCGTCCCAGTAGTCCCTGTACGTCAAACCCGGGTTCTCCGCTATGAACTCGGCCAAGCTCTCGTAGAAGTCCTCCTTGAAGCGCTTGGCGCGGAGTTTCCGTCGGAGTTTGCTCGGGTCGGCCGGGTCCTTTCCGCGCAGGCTCACGCTGTACAGCGGATTCGATTTGAACTCGCGGAACATGGCGTTCAAGCGCTTCTTCGCCGACGCCGCGGGGTCCGCGTCCGGGTCGCACAGTACATCGCACAGGGATTCGGGTGTGGCCGCGGTCACACCGAAAGACTTGAGGGCTGCGCACAGGGGGGGTGTGGGCGCGTCGGAGAAGACGAGCACCATCCTATCCGCGTAGTTCGGGTTGAGAACGAGTCTCACTCCGTATTCTTCGACGGCTCGCACACGGAGGGCCTGTGCGTCCAGTTTTTCGTCGGCGACGTCGATCGCCACCGCGGTCCGTTTCATCTCGATTTCTCCTCTCGCTCGAAAATACATTTTCGATCGGTTTCGATTCAGTTCCGCCGATCGATTTCAACTCGATTTCTACCCTAGAGGTGAATCGATTTCAAGTCAAATCGTTGAATGTGAATTTGGTCACACTGGTGTTGTGAGGGGTTGTGTTATAATCGCGCGCCCGCGCGCACACAAGCTCGGCGCACACCACAAAGCGGCGTGATCCTGCGGGAAAGTTTGGGTCGCAGGCGAGATCGTTCAGGACTGAACGTATACGTTATTTCGCTATGTGACGAAATTATAATTTCATCTTCTTTGTTCGATATGTTTCGAACAATAGGAAGACTACTCCTAACACACCACCCCCACACATACTACTACCACATTATATATTCCTGTTTGTATTTCTATTCCTTGAAAGGTATAACCCTATAGGTATTTGTGTGGGTGTGCCTTATGTAGAAGCGGATACCCCTCCGCCGAATCCGCACTTCTTAACGTTTGGTGCTTTACGGCTCCGTTTGAGAACAACGTGTTCTGCGTCTGTTCAGTTTTGTCACATCCTTCACACGCCTCCGCTCCGTGTGCTGTGCGCCTGGGGTGTGCGCCTTCCGCAGGGCCCAGTTGCGCCTCAGGATCACGAGGTTGCTCTCTGAGGGCCTTTCAGGGTCGCCCCGGTAGGGTCGGTAGGGTCGGGGGCTGAAATCGCCTCAGAATCGATCCTCGTGATTCTGAGGGGGTGCCGCTTCCGCCGCCGTGGTTCTCCGGTGTGCGCCTCGGACGGATGTCCACCGCCGACCGCCGGTCTAATTTCCCGTGTCTTTGAGCCCCGAAATTCGAAAATGGCCCTCTTTGTACCCAAAAACTGCCCCCGAAATTCGAAAAGGGGCCTCTTTGTAACGTTTAATGACAACTTTTACCTACGTAACCGTAAGTTACTACTACGTAGCAGTAGGTTACGTTTGGGTAATGTTACGATGTCGTATGTTACCCCGTGGTAGCTTACTCGGGCGTAGTTTACGGGTGCGTAGTCGTAACCTGCTGGGCGGTAAGGTGACACGTCGGTAGGTTCCGTTCGGGTAGGTTACGTGCCGGTAGCTGAGACGAGGACCCCTTTGTCTTACCGCTCGGTAACCTACGGCGCCGTATAGCGCTCGAAAATGTGGCGAAGGACACACCGCTGGGGCTTGACACGGGGGGGTGGCGGTTGATAGAATGGAGGTACAACAAAGGGGAAAGAGAGAAAGGAAGCCCCAATGGACATCGAAATCGACTTCTTCGAAGAGCTCGGCGGCTACTACACCGCGGACCTGGCGGACATCCTGGAAGACTTCGAAGGCTGACCCGAAGGCCCCCGCTCCGGCGGGGGCCTTCCCCTGCCCGGAGACGGCCCCGAGAAGCCCTCTGAGGCGCCTTCGGGGCCGGGGTGGGGCCGCCCTGCCGGCGAAGGCCCGCGAGGCCCTCGGAGGGCTGTCTGCGGCCTCCGAGGGGCGCCCCCGAAGGCGGGGGCCCGCCAGGCCGGGGTGCGCGACGCCGACGGCGGCCCCGAGCAATTACGCAACGTCGGTGTTGCGAAAATCCCGGAAAGCATCACGTGTGAAGTTGCTCACACTTTCGCGAAATCGGGACTAAGGTCCCAGCTCGAGCAACCATGTGAGCAATCTCACACTCAGAAAGGCTCTCGAGCAACCCTGTGAGAAACATCACAATGTGATCTTCATCACGCTCGAGGGACTCTCGAGCAACCCTGGAAAATACAATTTGTGACGCACATCACGCTCTCAGGGCTTGACAGCGCCCCTCCGACTGTGCGAGGATAGAGCCATCGGAACGAGAGAGAAAGGAAGTCCGATGACCGCGAAGTACCCCTACAGCCAGGCCCTGGCGAAGGCCCTCACCGAGAAGCTCGGAGGCCTCGCCTACGTCCTCCCGGGCGGAGACGTCCAGTGCGACGCCCCCGACGGCACGCTGACCGTCTACGCCGACGGCGCAGTCCGAGTCCGCGAGTGCGGCGAGACCGAAGCTTGGTCCGCCCTCCGGAGCGCCGTCGCCGACTGGGGCGTGGAAGTGTGACACAGCCCACACGGGAGGGGCTTGACAGCCCCTCCCGGAGGCCGCTAGAATGAAGACATCGGAACGAGAGAGAAAGGAAGTCCGATGAACGCCTGGAAAACAGCCGACGCCGTCGTCCGGCGCCTCGAAGACACGATCCCCGTCTACGACGTCTCCGAGCAAGGCTACAGTCTCTACGTCGGCCTCGTAGACGGCCGCGACTTCATCGCGGACGCCCCGTTCGAGGGCGACGTCGGGATCACCCCCGGTGTGCGCGCCTACGAAGGCGGCCGGCAGCTCCTAGAGGACCTGGAAGTCGAGCTCGCGGACGCCGGCTACGGCGTTCGCCAGGCGACCTGTCGCCGAATCCTCGCCACCGAGCTCCGTGTGCGCGATGACGTAGGCGGGTGGGCCCGGTGAGGCGCCTACTGACCGCCGTCTCCGTCGCAGTCGGCATCCTGGCGGGCTGGGGCTCCGGCGAAGGCCCGGCCCCGAGCTGGGACGCCTACGCCGGAGTCCGCGACGAACCCACCGTACTCGGCCTCACAGTGACGCACATCACGAACCTCGGGCTTGACGTCTCCGCCGACGCCCGCTAGACTAGAACTATCAGGAAGACAGAGAGAAAGGAACACCCTGATGCATACCACCGCCTTCATCCCCGAAATCGAAGTCCCCGACTTCGTCGCCAGCCTTCGAGCGGACCGCGAGCGCCAGCGAGCACGACGCCGGAGCAACCGTCTGAACCGCGGATGGGAGGCCTGAGAACCATGACCTGGCTCGACTTCGCACAAGCCCTCTGGGACGCCTTCTACGGACTCATGTCCACCTCCGAAGAGCTCGTTGAGCACCTCCCGACGTCGCTGCAGTGCTTCTTCGATTGGTGTTAACGACATCACACCGGAGGCCGCTTGACAGCGGCCTCCGGGCCGACTAGACTAGAGATATCAGGAAACGAGAGAGAAAGGAAACCCTGATGATCGACAAGTTCCTCGAAGCCGTCTCCGACGCCGACCTTCTACAGGCCGCCATCGACGTCCTATCCGAGAAGGACTGGGCCTTGGACGAAGGCCGCGAACTGCCTTTCGAGGCCGACTACTGCAATGATCCGGAGGCCGCCTTCGAAATCGAAGCCGAGTGGAACGAGGTCCAGGCGGAGACCGTCGGCGTGCTGTGGGACCGGCTCTCCGACGAAGAGCGGGTGGAGCTCTGGCTGCGTGACTGCGCCGGGCAGGACCCCGACGATCCCGTCGACGCCGAGACCATCTGGGAGCGGATGGAGATGACGGTGCTAGAGAAGCTCGGGAGCGTCTACGGAGACACGGGCGCCCCTGTGACGGAAGCCTGCGTCCGAGCGTTGAGGCTGACTTCGGCGGATGCCCTGGCCCGGGTGCTGGGCTGGTACGAAGCCGTTCGAGCGGACGCACAGGCACACTGGGGCGGGCCTTCGACGGTGCGGACCTTCGAAGTCGAAGGCGGCCTGGTACTGGTCCGAGACGAAGACGGCACAGTGCGGACCAGGCTGCGGCCGGCCTTCGCCGGCGAGGACGACGGTAGCGGGTTGCCGGTGGAGTACTTCGGGGATGCGCTCCGCGAAGTCGAGCTGGACTGACGTTTCACGTGAAACGGACTGGGGCCGCCGCCTTCGGCGGCGGCCCGGAGGGAGGGAGCTATTGAGAATCAATATCACTAAGATCTGGGTAGGGATAGTCGGACTCATGTATGCTGCGTGGTTCGTCGCCGTCATCGTCGAGGCGATAAGTTACCCTACGGTAGGGTAGGTAATACAAGTTGGAGTGGTGAGAGAAGTAGCACCTAGGACTAACGTCCTAGGTGCTACTTGTATTTTTGGTGGGAAAAGTTGGAATTTTTGGAGGGGTGGGTCGACTTGCATGGGGGGACCCGACCGCATACATTAACTCAGATTTTCCGCCACTGGAACATAATACTACAGTATGAACGCTATAATAAGACTCATGCACGACATAATACTCGTCGCCGACCACCTCTTAGGGGCGCCAGCCGTAGGCTTAGGCGCCCTTATAACTGCTATAGCGACCCTCTACACGTCATTGAAGACCAATAAGAAGGTCCTTAGCGTAAAACAAGACATGGAAAACAACCATGGGAGCTCCCTAAGGGACGCCGTAGACCGCATAGAGTCCAACACCCAAACCCTGACGGACCTGGTCCACGCGCATACTCGTCAGCTGGACGATATCCAGTGTGCTGTGCGCAGACACGACGACGAGCTAAAATCGAGGCATGCCCACACCACCGGAAAGACCCAAGAGTCAAACCGCACACCCCCTTGTGCGCCTGAAAGCGATATACAACACGATCCGGGTAACGCCTAATCCGACGCCGCCCTATGACTCAACCCTCCTCCTAACCCCGCCTCCCCCGCCGAAGCCCGACCCGGACCAACCCCTGGGGGCTACGGCGGCTTCGCTGGCGGCCCCGATCGAAGCCCTCTCCCCCCTGCTCAAGATAGAGCGCGTGCCCGTCCCGTCGTCCGACCCCGACCCAACCAAACACGACCGCCTCCAGGTGGTGTACTCGTTCTCGGCGAACATCGTCACACAAAGACAACTGCGCAACAAAGACAACACCCCTCCCACCAAAGACAACCCCGACTCCAAGCCTAACCCGTGGGAAGTGGGCTGGCTGCTGTGGTGCTTCAGCCCGGACCCGACGCACCCCTACGACCCGAGCCCGACCAGCAACAGCAACTTTCGCTTCTACGCCTTATGCTTGAAGGCGAACGGCTGGGAGGTGTCGAAGCAGGACCCCTCCTACAAGGGCGGGCAGCGCTTCCTGAAATCCAACACCCGAGAAGACCCCCGTAAGTTCCCTCCGCACAACACGGAACAAGCAGACGCAACGCAAACTCCCGTCAACCCCTATTCGGTCCTCATCAAGGCCTGCCACGAATATCCGCTGGGGACGACCCCTGCCCAGCTGGAGAACGACGTCATCCCAGCGAACCGGAACTCAAGTAACGGAAACGAGGCCCGCCTCGTCCCGAGCAGGAACGTGTTCCACATCTTCGTGGAATCCGCCCTCCTGACCGCGGTCGTCGACGAAGAGAAACCACTACCCCCGCACATTCCGGCGTTCTACGCCGAGGATGCCCGTGTGCGCTTCTCTAGCATGTGGCATGCTACGCCCAAGCGACCGCAACTCAGACCGGCCCCCGCCGACTACGACCCCCTCGCCTCGCACGCGACGGGCTACCCGCCTCAAGGGGTGGTATGGTTCTAGCCATGGAAGAGAGCTACCATGACAGAACAGCGGACTTCACGTATGCAGCTGAAGATGCCTACACGGCCCGCCTAAAGCGAGAGCCGGGGAAGATGCCGCTGGACAACAGGGCCGCCCGGGTCTTCGAGGAGCGCTATCGGCCGGCCTCCCGGTCGCTGTGCGGCTTCAACCCGCCCTTTCCGACGCGGGACGGGGCGGCGATATCGAGAGGCGAGGCGAACGACGAAATAGAGGAGTTCAATGCGCAGTCGGATGCGCTGCAGTCCTTGATCGATGCGGCATGGCGCGCCGTCCCTGGAAACGACGGTCCGCTTCTGCGCGGCTACCCCTGCGCTGTGCGCCATCTGGATGAAGGTTGGGTGGAGTTCCGACTCCCCCACTACGACTCACCCCCTGTGCGCCTGGAACAAGGGGAGGGCTACGACTTCCTCAGAAGAAGGAAGATCCCAGCACACAGCGCGCGACCCGACAGGGCGGCTTTCGTGCCGTATACTGAGGTGAAGGCTCTTCTAGCGAATAGGAAGGAGACGGATGACGCAGGCTGACGTGCAGCGCAAAGCCATAGTGGCGTGGATGGCGAAGCACGACGGTGACTTCGGCTACACGAACGACTACCGCCGCCGGGACCCGGAGCGCTACGGCTGGGGGGACTGTTCCAGTACGATAGCGCAGGCTTACCGGCAGTGCGCGGGGATAGAGATCGGCGAGCGGAGTTTCAATATAGCGTCGGACCCCGACGCGTACACGGTGGCGTCGGCGACGAGTTGGCGAGATCTGCCCCTAAGTGACATGAAACCGGCGGATATCATCTGCATGGGCTGGCATTCGGGCGCCTTCGCGGGGCGGATCAGCCACGTGGAGCTCTACGCCGGGGGCATGTACACGTGGGGGCACGGCGGCCCGGGCAGGGGCCCGAGGCTGCACGCGCTGTCGGACCGGTCTCTGACGGGCTCGGCGACGATCATCATCGTTAAGCGCTATATCGGCGACCCAGCAGACAACGACAACCAAGGTAACACCAGTAAAGGAGACGAGTTGACACCCGACGAGCACAACATGCTCAGCTGGCTGTACGAGAACATCAAGGTGCCGAGCCAGGGCTTCGGCTACCCTCAGGCGACGCAGAACTCCATCGCAGAGCTGAAGGAGGTGGCGGCCAACCTGACGCAGGCGGTGGAGTCGATGACGGCTACTGTGAACAGGATCGCCACCGACCTGACCGTTCCGGGCTACGGCTTCGGCTACCCGGCCGCCAGCCACGCGGCGCTTGAGGAGACGATCAACAAGCTGAACGACATTCAGAACACGCTCGCACAGAAGAAAGGGGGAGATGCGAAGTGACCACCGCTGAAACGACACCCACCCCTGCTGGACCCAAGCACTTGGACACGCCGACGCTGACGGACGAGCAGAAGTCAGCGGCGTTCGCCGCCGCAGCGCACACCGTGGAGACGGGCGGCCTGCCGCAGGGAGACGGCGGCCTGGCGGACCCGAACCGGAAGAACGCCTACCACTTCGACGAGCTCGTGCCGACCCAGATTCAGCACAAGTTCCGCTCCGTCATCAGGACGTTCGTGGTGTCCTTGGTAGGCGTGCTCGCCGCCTTGGCCGCGAAATGGGGCCTGACGCTGCCCGCCGACCTGGTTGATACGATCACGGCGACCGTGTGGGGCCTGGTGACTGTGTGCGCACAGTGGCTGCTCAACACGAAGCCCGTAGACCGCTTCCTGCATAAGGTGGTGCCGTTCCTGGCGACTACGCCGAATAAGTGATATAACGCACAGCATAGAAATAGAGAAGAACCCCGCTGCTCGAAGGCAGCGGGGTTCTTCTCTATTGGGAGATAGCTAGCAAATCCAGGTCTTACCCCACAGGCGGCAGGTTCCGTACCACCCGGCGAACATCCGCCCGATCAGGTTCCATGAAAACATGTTTTCTCCTCTCTGTCGAGTTACTGTGCGCAACCAGTGTATATGCTCAGCCGAACAGATGTCAAGCCGCGATGAGGTTGAGCTGGTGCTGGGTCCAGGCGAAGGCTGTGAGGGCGGAGATCGCGCCGAGGGATGTGAAGGCGAGGGAGACCCAGGAGACGACGGCGCCGGCCTTGGGGAAGCCGCACCACGCGACGATGTAGGCGATGAGGGTCCGGAACCCCTGTGCGACGAGGAATGCGACGGGGACGGCGATGAAGTAAAGAAGCATGTGAAGTCCTTTCTCTCCAGTCTGACAGTTCGATGATTCGACTGTAGCTCGCATGCGGGCCGAAGTCGAGTTTGCGCACAACAGCCTTGCACTGCTAGAGTCCCCTTATCAGCCAATACGCCGCACACGAGAGGAGAGACATGATGTTTCACGTGCATTTCATCTGGGCGCAATCTACGTCCGGGATCATAGGGGTCAACGGAAAGCTGCCGTGGCACGACCGAGGGGATCTGCAGCATTTCAAGGACATGACAACCGGGAAAACAGTCATAATGGGCCGGAAGACCCGACAATCCCTGCCGCAGCGCAATAAGAAGCTACCGAACCGGACAAATATCGTGCTGAGTCGGACGATGAAATCGACCAAGTCGATTAAAGCCGTGGCGAGTCCGTATGCGGCGATAGAGCAGACCATTGCAGAGGGCAAGGATGAGGCGTGGGTGATCGGCGGGCACGAGACGTTCCAGGCGTTCATTACAGCTCACGACCTGGATCGGCTGCCGTTTAGGCTGGACGCTTACGTCTCCATCTTAAATGTGGACGACGAGATACAGCCGATCACGGCACAGGACGAAGTCACGTGGGCGCCCGTGCTGGACGACCGCTGGGTGCTGCTGTACGACCACATGGCGGGGCCTAGACGGCGTCTGCAGAAGTATGTTAAGGTGTTCAGGTAAGCTCCTTTCTCTCAAGACCCCGCCGGGTGAGCGCTATGCCCCGGCGGGGTCTGCTGTGTGCGTGGTAACATTCCTCTTAAGCCTGACTAGAGAGGGAGTTTTATGAGAATCGACGTTCAAACGAGCCGCTTAGCCACCGCTAACGGGTCGATTGCGACGCTTAGCGGCACGCTGCCCAGCCTCGACCTGGACGTTGCGCTGGCTAAGGGCGTTCGGGCCGTGTACCTGACGGTGTTCACCGATGCAACAGAGACGAAGGTGACGGCGCTGAATACTGAAGGCGGCACGTTCTGCGTGACGTTGACGACGCAAGCCGAGCGGCCCGCCGTGAAGGTGTGCGACCCGCTGGAGGCGCCGGTGGTGATTCGGTACAGGGGGCTGTGATGGCCGCACCCAAGAAAACGACGAAAAAGAAGGCGGCCCCCGCACAGACCAAAACTGCGGCCAAAGACCTGGTGAAGAACGACCGGGATCGCTTCGCGATCCAGAAGTCGACCGGCGAGCTGGCGATGGACGACAGGAGGCTGCTCACCCTCGCACAGGCGGGGGCCAGCCCAGCCGAGATGTCCGAGGAGCTCGGCCTGCCGGCGGAGACGTGCCTTGCTCGTGTGCGCTCCATGCTGAAGCGCAACGACGTGTGGACGAATCTCGAACGTCAACAGATGCTGATCGCCGACATGTACGACTTGAAGACGCGCGCCTTCAACTTTCTGGAGAAGTGCTTCGAGTCGGATGAGATAGCCGCCAGGCACATCGAGGCGGTCAACAGCGTGCTCAAGCAGCTGGGAGACCGCCTGGATAAGGTGAAGGAATACAACGACGAGGAAGAGGCGCGGGTGACGAAGCAGCAGACCCGGCTGATCCTCGACCTGGTGGAGGACGCCTGGGAGCGTGTGCGCATTCACATATCCAATGCCTACGCCGATAACCAATTACTCGATCCGGAGGCGATGGATGAGGTGTTCTATCAGGCGCTGAAGGAGGCCCATGCTGATCAAAGCTAGCGCGATCGACAGCGCTATCGCCACCGTCAAGGCGCACAGGAGGCAGGACGGCTTCAAGTCCGACCCGGTGGGCTGGGCGCAGTACATGTTGGGCACGGATGAGGGGACGCTGTGGAGTAAGCAGCGGGAGATCGCCCGGGCTGTGGTGGAGAACAACTCGACTGCGGTGAAGGCCGGTCACGGTGTGGGCAAGTCCCGGCTGATGGCTGTGCTCATATGCTGGTGGGTGGACACCCGCTACCCCCATTGCTACGTGATTTCGACGGCGCCGTCGATGGCGCAGGTGCAGGACGTGCTGTGGCGCGAGGTTATGCAACTGAAAGACATCGTGGAGCGGCGCTTCGAGGAGGGGCTCGTCGACCACAAGCTCCCAGGGCGCATCACAATGGACGTGCAGTGGAAGGACGACGTTACGAAGCTCCCGCTAGGCCGTGGAAGGAAGCCACCGGACAACCTGGGCGGCAACTCCTTCCAGGGCATCCACGGCGACGTTCTGGCGATCGGCGACGAGGCCTGCGGGCTGTCGGGGGAGCTTATCGATGCCCTGGCGAACATAACGACGAATGAGGCGTCCAGGCGTGTGCTCATCGCGAACCCCACGGACCCGATGAGCTACCTGGGGAAGATCTTCAAGGAGGAGATGGAGAACTGGAAGCGCATGTCCATCTCCGTCCTGGAGAGCCCGAACTTCACAGGCGAGCCGATGCCGCCCAATGTGTTGCAGAAGCTCACCGGTCCTTCCTACGTGGAGCAGAAGAAGCAGGAGTACGGCGAGGACAGCGCGAGGTTCAAGGCCCGCGTGCTGGGCGAGTTCGCGTTCGACATCGAGGACTCTCTGATCCTGCCGGGCGACGTTGAGACCGCCTGCCTGACGGAGCGCGAGCGGATCGGACGGCCCGTGCTGGGCGTGGATGTGGCCCGCTTCGGAGCGGACCGATCGGTGGTGTACCTGTGCGTCAACGGGGTTGTGCGCTTCGTCGATTCGTGGGCGAAGACGGATCTGGTGCACAGCGCACAGCGGGTGCACGATCTGGCCTTGAGAGAAGGCGCGCACGCCGTGGCGATCGACTGCGACGGAATCGGCGGCGGGATGTTCGACATCCTCAACTCGTACGCTAACCGCACATACGACATCCTAGCTGTGCGAGGGTCCATGTCAAGCCCCGACAGGGGGCGGTGGCACAACTACCGATCCTACATGTGGGACTCCTTCAGGTACCGGTGTCGCACAGGGGAGCTGGACCTGGACCCACTGGACATCGACCTGCACGACGAACTGCTGTCCGTCGGCTACTCATATAATACGATGTCGGGTGGACTCGTCCTGGATTCTAAGGACAAGCTGAAGAAGGACGTCGGCAAGTCCCCCGACTTGGCGGACGCTGCAGTGTACGCCGCTATAACGGACCAGAACATACGCGACGCCATCCAACAGGAGACCGTGTTCTCCGACGCGGGGGACATGATGGACGGCGACGAAGACGACTACCTACACGAAATGGGGGAGACTTTTGGATTCCAACGCATACTCGTTTAGCGACGAGGGTATCGCATTCATCAACGAGGCGCAGAGGTCCTACCTCCTCGACGAAGGCGCCAACTGGGTCAGCTACGCCGACGACAAGGGCCTGACGCTGGCCTTCATTCATGAGGTTGTGCGAGGCCTTCGGGACATGGCACGCGACCACCCGCTGCACAAGCGGGGCGCACAACTGAGAACGAGCTACATCTTCGGCGACGACTTGGTGTTCAGCGACACCTCCGCGAAGCTGGACAAGTTCATCAAGTCGGAGTCGGCGCAGAGGACGCTGTTCTCCGCTTCGGCGATGGAGAGCCTGAACATGGAGCGGTTCTGTGCGGGGAATGTGTTCCTATTCCGCGAGGTGCATACCGACAAGCTGACGCTCGTCCCCGTGGAGGAGATCGAGGAGATCGTCCGGGATTCGTTCGATTCGTCCGTCGTGAAGTATGTGCGTCGCACATGGACCCCGGACGGGCAGAACACGATCAGCCAGTGGTTCCCGACCGCCGAGTATAGGCGCGGAGTTCAGCGGTTGAGGAAACCGCCGAACACGACCTACGAGGTGAACGGCAACTACGTCGTGTACATCCTGTCATCGGGCAGGCACGCCGGGCATGCATTCGGTGCACCTGATTCCCTAGCGGCCGCGCTGTGGAGCGTCGCCTACTCGGGCTACCTGCGGGATTCGGCACGGCTGTCGAAGGCCCTGTCGAAGATCGCATGGGCGATCGTCAACAGCAACAACCAGGGCAAGCGGCAGTCGGCCGTGGAGATCTCCAATCGCGGCGATGTGGTGGGCGCCACGGCGAGCTTGGGGCCGAACCAATCTCTGGCCGGAGTGGGCGTCCCGAGCGCACAGGTCAACTACGGGAACGGCCAGCCCCTGGCCGCTCTCGTGGCGGCGAGCTTCGGCATCCCGGTCATCGCGCTGTTGTCGTCACCGGGTGCGACGGGCGGATCCTACGGGGCCGCGACGACGCTGGACAGGCCGACGATCAACGGCTTCAAACTGGAGCAGCGCAAATGGAGGGATTTCTTCAAGCAGGTGATGATGGACGTGGACCCGTCGGTGAAGGACGTGGACATCAAGTTCCCGTCAATCGAGCAAGATCCGACCTATCGGGCTTTGCAGTCGCTTGCTACGTCTATGTCCACTGGGGCCATCCACCAGGACGAATACCGCCAGGCTGTGCTCAATCTTCTCGCTGTGCCCGATATCCACGGCGACGAGCTTCCGGAGCCGAACGATTTTCTGAAGAGTGGTAATGTGTCTGGTGGAGACGACGGCGATGCTGTGCGCGACCCGGTGGCACGCCAAGGCAACCAGGGCGCCGTCCCCGGCGGTTTCAACCAAGGAGACACCGAAGATGAAGATCAGTGAGAGCACGAACACCAGCGTCCTCAAACCCATTAAGGGCACACGCAAGTGGCTTGTGCGACTCATAACCGAAGGCCAGGGCTCGACCGGCGTCTACACGAAGGAAGCGCTACAGGGCAGTTTCGCCGAGGCGTTCCCCGTCGGGACGCACATGTACATCGACCACGCCACCGCGGCTGAGACCGACGAGCGCCCCGAAGGAACGCTGACGAAGCTGGCGGCTGTGATCGCCGAGACTCCTCACTGGCAGGATGCGCCTGAGCCGGGGATGTATGCGACGATCGAGGTGGTCGAGCAGTGGGCACCCTTCATCGAGCAAGTATCCGATATCATCGGCGTGTCTATTCACTGCGGCGCTACGTTAGTTCAAGACGACGATTTGGTGACGGCCGGTGAGCCCACGCCGCCTGTGATAGAGTCGTTCATACCGTCGCCCGTTAATTCCGTGGACTTCGTCACAGTTCCCGGTGCTGGCGGCCGCCTCGTCGAGGCTCTGGAATCGTTCAAAAACGGAAATGCTATTATGGACGGTAGCAACAAACACAATTCCGAAAGGAAGAGAATGGACACTGAGTTCAAGGAGGCCCTGGAGGCCCTGGACACCAAGCTCTCCGCTCTCGTCGAAGCCCTCGCCGATAAGGCCAAGAAGAAGGACGAAGAGGACGAAGAGGACGCCAAGAAGGCCAAGGAGGAAGAAGAGGACAAGGCCAAGAAGGCTAAGGAGGCCATCCTTGCTCTCGCCGATTCCGACCTTCCCGAGGTCTCCCGTGTGCGGGTCGCCGAGGCCATCTCCCGCGGCTATGACGCCAAGACGATCATGGACCGTGAGACCAAGCTCGTCGAATCCATCCGAGAGAGCCTGTCGGGCGGTTTCGCCCCCGAGCACGTGCCCTCCGGTAAGAGCGCCGACGACTTCGAAGCCGAATTCGCTAAGCTGACCTGGTAAGGAGACTGCCGCATGGCACAGAATCACGTCAAGGGCGGGGACACCTACGAAGTCCAGGTGGACGCCGCCGTCAAATCGGGCGACGTCGTCGCCGTCGGCAAGGTCGGGGCCGTCGCCCTCACATCCGCCACCCCCAAGGACGACAACAACTTCTACTCTACGCTCGCCTTCGAAGGCATCGCACACCTCGGTCTGGACGGATCCGTCAAGGTCGGGGATATCGTGACGATCGACGGCGCCACCGAATCCGGCAAGGCGGCCAAGCCTGAGATCGCGGCCGACCTGAAGGGAAAGATCGTCGTCGGCTTCGTGCTCAACCCGCTGTCGAGCGCATCTACCAAGTACGCCGTCAAGCTCACCCAGGCTTGGCTCTAAGGAGGATATCTACATGGCGATCAACAAGAGGGAAGCCTACAAAGCGGGTATCCTTCTGCACAGGGCACTCCACGCGGACGACATCCGTGTGCGCAACTCGGCCCGCAAGGACCTGAGCGAGGCCATCACCACCTCGGACCTGCCGGTCAACCTCGGCCCCACCATGAACAAGATCATGCAGGGCGAATACGAGCAGGTTCCGTCTAACTGGCGCGAGTGGGCCGACACCCTCGAAACCCCCGATTTCGAGACCGTGCCCTACTTCAGCTTCGACTTCACCGACGACAACGTTCCCGTCCGCAAGGACGGCAAGGGCTACGTCGCACAGGGGTTGCCCGCTGTCGGAGAGCTCGGCGAGTACCCGATTCTCGGCCTGAAGACGGCGCAGTTCAAGCTGAAGCTGGCCAAGGCCGGCGTCCAGGTCCCGCTCTCCTGGGAGACCCTGAAGCGCTACGGCGCCGACTGGAACCTGATCCCCCGGATAACGAAGGAACTCGGCCGGCGCGCTGCCAACCAGGAGTCCATCGAGGCGGCTCTGCAGCTCGTCCAGCCGACGGGCCTCAACACGACCAACTTCAAGGCGGCTAACAAGAACGTCCTGGCCGGAAACCCCGAGCTGAGCATCGAGGCGCTGGAGAAGGCGTTCGCGCAGCTGGCCGTCACGAAGTACAACGGCAAGCGTATCATCATGCCGACGAAGTTCAACCTGATCGTCCCCCCGGCCCTGGCGAGCCGCGCGGAGCAGATCATGAAGGTCGTCGAGATCCGCCGCCAGAACGGCACCGAGACCCAGGTGATGGGCAATACGGTGTCCGGGAAGGTCGCGAACGTCTACGAGGTCCCCGAGCTCGCGCTCATCGCCGGCGAGTACGCCGACAAGTGCTGGTTCCTCCTGCCCCCGAAGGGCACGATGCCCCGTAAGAACATCGTCAACGTGTTCCTGGAGGGCGAGACCGGGCCGAAGATCTTCGTCGAGAAGACCACGAACAGCTCCGAACTGGAGGGCTCGTTCGAGAACGACGCATACAGGACGAAGATCCGCCACCTCGTCAAGTCCGCTTTCATCGCTCCGGAGGGCACTCTGGCCTCCAGCGGTGCGGGCGCCTGATAACGATACCCGACAAGGATGGAAACCCCGCCCTCACAAGGGGCGGGGTTTCCTGCAGTGGAAAGGAGCTGCTGTGCCGAAGATAACCGTAGATGAGCTGAAGCTGTTCTTGCCTGGAATCGATCTGGATGCTAAGTTGCTCGAACGGCTGTGCGCACTGTACACGAATGTGTTCAAGGCTGCAGCTGCCGCTCTGCGCGCCTACGCGGCGAAGCTCGTGTCGGAGGGTGGAGTCGAGAACGTTAAAGCCGACGACTTCACGCTGTCCGGTGGAGACAAGAACATCGAAGCGCTGCTCGCCCTGGCTGATAAGTACGACGCACAGGGGGATGCGCTGGAGAATGGCGAGGGACTCGTTCTCGTCCCGATGAAGGGCGATGACGTGTTCGAGAGAGCGAGGGAGTTCCTTGGCCGGTATCTCTGAGGGCCGCCTGGCCATGGCGGCTAAACGCGTCGAACGCTATATGGTCGATGAGGTGACGATCTATGATGGCAAGAACATCAAATACGACGCTAAGACTGACAGTTATGATTATGGCGCAGTCATATATTCTGGGAAGGCGCGTATACAGCCGATACGCCAACCTGAGGTAGCGAACGACCAGATCGCACCCCAGACTACTAATCGTGTGCGCGTGCAACTCCCTCGCTCTACGATGTCGCTTAACATTCCGATGGCGGCCCGCATCAAAGTCGTGAAGACACAGGACACTCCGCACATGGTTGGCTATTTGATGACTGTAGCGGCTGTGATCGACGCATCGCAGTCGTTCGAGCGAACGATCATCTGCAACACTCCGATGAACAAAGCCGAGGTGTAGGTATGAAGATCCGCACAAAGATCGGCGCCAACAAGTTCACGAAGTATGCTAAGCGCATCGAAGACTTCCGCGAGTACGACCTGTTCGCGAACGTCATCGACAAGATCTCCGAAGAGATCCCACTAGCAATGCAGGAGACGATCGAGAAGACTCCGTCTGCTCTGGTGCCGGGGAAGATCGGCCGTATCTGGACGAGTCACATGCACGACAGCGTGAGCGTCGTCGTTCCGGACAACGTGACGGTCGAGTACGGCTGGATAGAGGGATCCAACAAGTTCGACGGCGGATGGGACCACGACTATATCCTCGGCCAGGAGTACGGCGATGATAGAGTGTGGGGCATGAAGGCCTTGGACAAGGTGGCGAAGCAGGTGAAGCTCGACGAGAAGACCCGCAAAGAGGTTTACACTGAGACTCGCCGTATTTGGAAGTGGGGAAGGTAGACGATGGCCAAGTACATCGACGACATTATGGCGAAGATCCGCCACCTCTCCGAAGTACCGCCCCAGCGAGTCGTCGAAGAGGTGGCGCTGCCGGACTTCGACGAAGGCCAGAAGATGCCGTACATTGCGGTCGTATTCGGCACCCCCGGGCATATCAGCCAAGCGACGAGCATCGTCTCCCAGCTCAACGACGGCTACCGGGTGTTCTTCCTATGCCATGTGCGAGCCCTCACTGCACAGCACGCCCGTGAAATCGGGGAGCGCATACTGTGGGGCTTGGTGGGTTTCGAGCCGGATAACAGCGGCGGGATCACGGTCCACGGCGGCCAGGGTTTGAACTACGCCGGGACCAACCATAAAGTGGTGCAGTGCGGCTATGAGCTTTACTGCTCCTTTATCACGAACCTCAAAAACCGTATTTGATAGGATGGTGCATATGGGCCTCTACAAAGACATGAACACCGGGGACATCGGCACGTACCCGGATGACTTCGCTCAGTTCTTCGGGACGTTGGTACCGATAACAGAGGAAGAGCCTTGTAGCGACTGTTTCATTGACAACGACAACGAGAAAAGGGGGAAGCACAGTGGCTAACGAAGTTCGTATGCTCCGCGGCAACGTGACTATTCTCTTCGCCGCTCCTGAGGCGTTCGCTGACTGGCAGCATCCTACGGCGGCGGAACTCAACGCACAGTTCAGTGCGACCGACAACCCGCGCAACCTGGTGTTCAATGTGTCGTGTGCGATCCTGGACGGCTATTCGCTCGGCGAGACCGACCCCGACACGGACAACACTCGAACGATCTGCGACATCTCTGAGGTGGAGAACCCGACCCTCGCTAAGTACGAGGGGAAGTTCACCGCGCTTCGGGACGAAAGCGTGGACGACCAGGGCGTGTTCAACATGATCCGCGACATCACGATGAAGCCCGATATTACGCTGTTCATCGTGGAGCGCATCGGCAAGCGTCCGAGCAAGCCGTTCGAAGTCGGAGATGTGTTCAGCATCTACCGATTCCAGACCGACTACCCGGTTGACGGGTACGAATCGAACGGCTTCATCAAGTACGAGCCGAACTTCCTGCAGAACGGCGCGTTCGTCCTCAACGAGAAGGTGACCGCATAATGGATAAGAAAGTACTCTCCAACGAGCACGTCAACGTCTGGGTTCTCCCTAAGGCGTCCGTGACGGACATCAACGCCATCACCGTGGAGGAAATGAAATCCGCAGTGGCTATCGGGGACGCGATCAACTGGGATGACACGACGATCCCCGCCGCTAAGGCGTCGAAGGAGCAGTCGTCCCTGTCTCTGCTCGACGCCGCGGGGTCTTCTTCCCGTGGTGCCGCACAGTACGAGGGATCCCTCACGATGTACTACCCGACGAACCCCGACGACGCGAACTCGATCTACGCCAAGGCGTGGAACATGTTCAAGAAGACCCGCGTCGACCTTGTTCTGGTTGTGCGCGGTGTCCTGAAGGGCCGCGAGTCCATCGCTGCCGGCCAGTGGTACTGTGCGTTCCTCATGATCGAGTCTACGTACAAGAACACGCTGGAGGGCGACAACCCGACCCGTTACACGGTGTCGTTCCTGCAGCAGGGTCAGCTGGCAGTCAACGGCATTTTCAAGGACAGAACGACGGCGATCACTGACACGGATAATCTGACGGTGTCCCTCAACGAGCACCGTCCGATCCTGCCGAAGATCCACGGCCATGTGGCACGCTCCGTGTGCTCCTACCTGTCGAAGGACACCTCGACCGTGTCGGTCAGTCCGCTCGGCGTGGTGACCGGCCTGAAGGCGGGCAATGCAGACGTCATCGTCAGCCACCCCGCTTGTGCGAATGTGACGGTCAAGGTGACTGTGGCATAACGTACACCTCAGCGAATAGCACAGGGCGTCTCCTCTCCGCCCTGTGCTATTCTTGTTTACGACGTTACCCTAACGCCTAACAGAGAGGATTTCAACTATGGATATTTTCGAGGTGCTGTCTCGATCCAAGGCGCCGAAGGCCGAGAAGGTCGTGTACCTGGACGCCGAGGCGGTGCAGGATGTCGAGCGGCTCATCAAAGAGCAGGCCGACGCCGACGTGATCAAGGAAGCGGTGAAGAGGCGGGACGCCGCTAAATTGACATTCCACCTCCAGTCGGTGACAGCCGATGTGCGCGAAGAGCTGATGATCGGCATCGAGAGCGCAGACAAGACGAAGAACAAGACGAAGCGCGTGTCGGAGGCCTACCTGGCGCTTCTGTCGAAGACGTTGTACAAGATCGAGGACGCCGAGGGCAATGTGGACGAGAGGAAGTTCAACTCGGAGGAAATCCGTAAGATCCTGAACGCACTGCCCGGTGAGCAATATCTGGGCCTGCTCGTGGCGGCGATGAACCTCCTCGGGGCTTCTGCCGACTATGACAACGCGGTGACGGTGGATTTCTGATAGACGCCCTCCAAGACAAAGGGGGGAGCGGCGCTCTATCGATGGTTAGGACGGCGGTGGACCTGCATATGAGGCCCACCGCCGTCATTTATAACCAGCCCGACCCTTTCGGGCATTGGACGGAACTGGATTATAAGCTTGTGTTGGCTTATAAGACGGTTAAGGACGAAACGTGCCAAAAGTGCGGTAATCCTATCTGGCTGTGTCATTCGAATGACCCTGATATAGCATGGCGCGCAGAAGATAGAACATGCTATGCTACTAAAGCAAGGATGATGCATGATTGGGTCAGCACACACCGCGCCACCGATCCGCCTCCCTACGAGGACAAGCAGAAATGGGGCAAGGACACTGTGATGACGCCGTACATGCCGGACTACGCGGACCGAGAGCTGCCCACGAGGATGGACTACTACAACAGGAGTGAGTGATGCCTGATATTAAGCAGACTATTGAGTTCAACGTACAGGGTACGTCTGAACTTCATGAGGCTGCGGAATCCATCAACACTATCGCACAAGCCCTTGACAATATCAAGGGCAAGGTCGTCGGCGCCGACATCGGCAAAGGCCTGGACGGCGCAGGCCGAGGCGGTCGAGAGGCCGGGGAGGGCTTCGACAGGGCTGGCCGAGCGGCGGAAGAGGCGAAGTCCCGCATCTCCAACATGCGCTACGCCCTCTACGACGTGGCCGCCGTTATGCAGAACATCTCGAAGGCGACGATCGGCGCGTTCACCACTGTCGTCAAAGAGTCGATGGACTATGAGTCGGCCTTCGCACAGGTGAAGCGTACTAACGACATCGCTGGGAAATCCGCAGACGAGCTACGTGGCAAACTTGAGCAGATGGCCTCCTCCGTCACGACGACGAACTTCAAGGATCTGTCGAACATCGCCGCCCTCGGCGGACAGCTGGGTGTAGCCAAAGAGTCCATCACCGATTTCACCGAGACCGTCGCGAAACTGTCGGCCACCACTGATCTCTCGCTCGACAAGTCGGGCGAGACGATCGCGCGGTTCCAGACGATCATGGGCACGACGGGCCAGAACTTCGACAACATCGCCTCCTCGATCCTGAAGGTCGGCGTCAACTCGGCCGCGACGGAATCCCAGATCGCCAACACGTCCACGCAGATCTCCGCTATGGGCAAGTTCGCCGGCATGACCGAATACCAGGTGGTCGGCCTGTCTGGCGCCCTGGCGTCCATCGGCGTCGCGCCCGAGCTCTCCCGGGGCGTCATCACGCGCATGTTCACCCAGATGCAGAAGGCCATCCGGGGTGGAGGCGACGAGCTCAACCTGTTCGCGCGCGTAGCTGGCGTCTCCGCACAGGAAGTCCAATCTGCATGGGGTACGTCCAAGTTCAGCGATATCTTCGTCAAGTTCATCGCCGGGCTTAAGAATCAGGGCCAGGGCGCCATCGGTGTGCTCAAAGACCTGGGCATCAAGGCGTCCCGTGACGTTCCGACGATTCTCCGTCTAGCCGAGGCGCACAAGACACTCGAACAGACGATGAAGGACGCCGAGTCCGGCTACAACGACTCGAAGACGCTCAACGACCAGTATCAGCAGATCGCGTCCACCACGGCCGGCAAGCTGGAGATGCTGAAGAACTCCTGGGCGAACCTGAAGGCCGAAATCGGCCGTTCATCCAATTCGGGTATCGGCGATATGCTCGGCTCCCTCACCGGACTCGTGACGGTCCTGACGAACCTCGTGCAGAACCCCGCCGCTCAGTGGGTTGCCAAGCTCGCCGGCGCCTTCCTGACGGCCGGCGGGATCATGGCCGGCTACTACGCCAAGCAGGCCCTTGTGCTCGGCGGCGCCTACGCGTTGACGACTGCACAGAGGTCGATGGGGATCGCGATGCAGCACCCCATCACGTCCATCCGATCCCTCCTGTCCGCTCTCGCTGAGACGGTTAAGCTCTACAAGCTGTCGACAGTCTCCGTCAACGAGCAAACCGGAGCCCTCTACAAGAACGCCGGCGCTGCTCGGGGTGCTGCCGCATCCCAGAGGGCGGCGGGCCAGGCGGCGGCTTCGCAGTCCGCCGCCGGAGCTGCAGCAGGCGGAGCGGGACAAGCCGCCGGCGCGATGGGCACCGCGGAGAAAGCCACATCGGGGCTCATGGGCGCCCTCAAGGGGCTCGCCGCCGGGGCGGGAATCTCCCTGTTTTTCACGGGGCTCGCTAAAGTCACGGAGGGGTGGACGAAGCGCTCCGAGGCCGCCAGAGCAGAGGCCAAGGCGCTCCAGCAGGCCCAGGCCGACCTCGCACAGTCCGTGATGCAGGACACGAAGGCCTTCGAGGAGGGTGGCAGCGCAGCCTATGTGTTCGCGAAAGCCACTAACAAGGCCGGCGAGTCTATGTCCTCGCAGCTGTTCTCCACGTCGGATGCCAATGCCCAGACGAAGGCCCTCGCACAGGCACAGGAGCTCCTCGCGCAGAAGACCGGCCAGTCGACTGACGAGATATCGAAGCAGACGTACGCTATCGGCGAGAACTCGCTGAAGAAGATGGCCGAGCAGATCGCCGGAAACACGGGCTTCAAGCAGTTCGGCGACGAGCAGCTGGCCACGCTGCGCCAGATGGGTTTCTCCGTGCAGGAGTATTCGAAGCTCGTCACGCAGGGCAACTCGGAGATGACGGATTCGCAGAAGAAACTCGCCGAGCTCTACCGTCAGAACGGCTTCGGTTCTATAGCCGACGACATCGAACGCAGCACCCAGAAGTCCAGCCAGTACATTGATTCGTTCAAGAACAAGATCCAGGAAATGGTGGCATCCGGCAAGATCTCCTGGTTCGACGGCGAGAAGATCCTCGACACGCTGAAGAAGATCGACGACAACGCACACCAGACCTTCGACGGTGTGCGCAACGAGTCCGATCTGGCAGCGCAGACCATGAAGGGCCTGAAGGGCGACACCGCCGACGCCGCGGACGAGATGGACAACATGGGCGAGAAGGCCGACAAGGCTGCCAAGGAGCTCAAGAAGGTCGTCGACTCCGCGCTGTCCGGCGACGAAGCGTTCGTCAACCTCGAAGACGCCGTAGCCAACCTGGGCGAGAGCCTGTACAAGAACGGCATGAACTTCGACGAATTCTCGGAAGCCGGCAGGTCCAACCTGAAGGCCCTCTATGCCGTTGTGCGCCAAGCCGCAGAGGCGTCCGGCGGGGACGCCGAAGTGATGAACGCCTATATCCAGCAGATTATGCAGCTGCTTCGCAGCCACGGCGTCGGCTCCGTGCAAGTGCTGGAGCGGGTCGAGCAGCGCCTGCACGCCGTGGCCAACAAGGCGACGCAGTCGGCGAACCAGATTTCGAAGGCCGCTGTGCTCGCACAGAAGGCAGGCAACGCGATCGGCATGATCGCAGCCAGCATCGCCACGGGGAAGGACTTCTCTAAGGAGGCCTCGGCTTCGCTGCAGGGTCTCGGCAAGTCCTCTACCGCCGCCCTGCCGTCCATCAAGGACCTCGGCAAGGCCCTCGACCAGGGCTTTGCAAGGGGCGCCAGGAACGCCGCTAAGCACGCCAAAAAGGCCAGGCACCGCACACGGAAGCTCGGGGACCGCGCCAAGAAGGCCGGCAAGAAGATCAAGGAGGCGGCGAAGGAGATCAAGACCTTCACCGACTACATCAGCGAACTGTCCTCCGTGGCGAACGCGGCCTTCAACTTCAGGTGGGAATTCCCGAAGTCGCTGGACGAGACGGCGAAGTCGTTCAAGACGATCAAATCGTACTTCGAGAACGCCGCGAAGGATGCCCAGTCGGCGAACAAGGAGATCGGCGACGCCAACAAGTCGATCGAGGAAACGCGCAACAAGATCGCCGAGCTGGACGCCGAGTTGTCGAAGCTGCAGTCGGACCGCAACAAGCTCACCTTCCAGCTGAAGGTGGCGGTCGACTACGGCGACACGCTGCGCGCCGACGACATCCGCGCCGAGCTGCAGAAGAATGCCGTCGCACAGCAGAAGAACCGCACGGACCGGAAGAACGCCGAGGGCGACCAGGCCGGCAACTACCAGAAGCTGTATGAGGCGATGCAGAAGCTCTCGGACGCACAGCAGAAGGCGCGGCGCGACCTGGCGGGCTTCTCGGACGCCGCTAGGGAACAGCGCGGTAACGTGCTGTCCCTCGTCGAGGCCTACCAGAAGCAGGTTCTCGCGTACGCCAACACGGGCGCCAGTCAACAGCAGGTTCTCGCCTATGCGTCTGCACTGCGTGCCGAGTTCATCAACAACATGACCTCGATGGGTTACTCCCGTGCAGAGACCGAGAGGTATGCGGCGACGTTCACGGACCTGTCGAAGGTCATCAATGGAGTCCCGAGGAACTTCACGGTCGGCGTTAACGCCGACCCGGCTCTGCGAGCCCTCTCCGACTTGGAGGCGAAGAACCGCAAGTCGCAGCACTCGATGGACGACAACCGCGACGCCGCGGACAAGCTCGGTAACTCGCTGAACAACACGGGTGGAGATGCGGCCGGCCTCGGAGGGGCCCTCGGCGGTGGAGGCGTCGGAGGCGCCGCGGAACAGGCGGCCGTGACGTTCCAGCAGCTCGGGCAGATCACGGGCAACATCGGCGCCGAGATGTGGAAGGCCGCCGGCTCGGCCAACACAGCCGCACACGGGCTGGGCAACATGGGCAATCAGGCCCACGGCTCCGCCTACTCGATGGATGTGGCCGGGAACAAGGCCGGTTGGATGTCCTACGCGATCAACGGCATCCGGGAGGCCGGCTACGGGGCATTCAGCAACATCATCAGCAGCGCACAGCAGGCAGGGTTCTCGTTCAACCAAGCTGCAACCGACGCCATCAACCTGTGCAACCGTGTGCGGGATCTTCGAAGCCTTTCCGTCGGCCAGTTCATGTTCGGCTTCAACCAGGCGTGGGGCTTCTCCACTGGCGGCAAGGTCGGCGGGTCCTCGTACAGCGGAGGAAAGCAGTCCACGGACACCGTTCCAGCCATGCTGACGCCCGGGGAGTTCGTCATCAATAGGCAGGCTGCGCAGACCGTCGGCTACGGCTTCTTGGAAGCCGTCAACTCCGGCCGCGCCGCTGCCTCGGGGGCTTCGGCTGCGTCGTCCGGCGGTGCCGGGGGCGGGTTCGGCGGGGGCCCGATTCTCGTCGAGCTGTCCGGAACGGACCGGCACATCCTAGTGAGCGCGGTCAACAAACCGACGGTGATAGACGGCAATGCTATAGTGGGGATGGTCAACGGCTCTAACGCCATGGCATCTAGGAGAGGAGCATAGGAATGCCTAAACGACCCAAAGTGTGGTTCGGCACGTTGAACGACATGCGCTGGATCGACGCGCCCGTGGCGAACTTCCAGAGCAACAGCACGGGCTTCAACTACAGCGCCACGACGCTGAGGGGCGACGGCTTCGCCAAACGGTCCGCATTGACGCACAGAGAGTTCACGCTCACCTGGGCGGCCAACACCGTGGCCGAGCACGCTGCCCTGCTGTACCTGCTGTCCACCAACGAGCTGCTCTACTACGTGGACCCGCTGGCCATGAAGACGAACCTTCTGCCTGGTTTCATGTCGCACTACATTCCGAACGCCACGGTGTTCACGGACGACATCCCACACGTAGCCACGCCGGGCGCCTACAACGGCGCACCGGCGTGGTCGTGGAACCCTGCGTGGGTATGGCAGATTGGCCAGAAGATCCACTGGCCCGAGGGCTATAGGCTATGGGCCGGGTGCCGCGGAGATGGAACGATCCAGATAAACGACACGGCCGTAGCGGCGGTCAGCGAGTTCGACGGCCGCTACGTCACGACGATGATTCCAACGAACAACAGCAGTAACCCGTGGGGTGAACTCCAGATGTGGGCGAGCTCTCGGATCTCCAGTATCTGTGTGCGAGCCTATCCTGAGACGCAGGTGAAGACGATCAACGACGTGCCGAACAACTACGGGCCGTTCCTTCCAGGCATGGGCTATGGTGCGCTGCAGCAGAAGGAGCCGTATTCGATACAGGAGTACAGCGCGGCGATTGACGGCTATGAAGTGGCCGTGACGGCGACGTTCGTTGAAAAGGTGCTGCTGTGAGCATCGCACCCGAGCCTTTCGAATACAGGACGGACCGCTCGCTGGAGTCGTTCTCCGCACAGTGGGACCGCATGTCGTACAGCGTACCGGGCGGCACCAAAGGCTACCCGGTGATTACGCTGACGGATCGGTTCTTCAAGCCGGCAGACGTGTCGACGACGTGGACGAATAAGCACCCCGTGTCGAGCGTGTACGAGTTCCGCGGGGATGTGCGAACGTTCACATCCAACTATTCGACGAACACTGTGACGGTGGACGACTTGTGCTACAAGCTAAAGCAGGTGAAGGTCGTCCCCACGCAGTACAATAACTTCCGAAATGTAGTCGTCGAGCTGTTCAAGCTGTGCGACTACGACAAGGTGTACGTGGACGGCTTCATCAAGGCCGACCAATACAACCCGATCATCATGGCACCAGGTGGTCAATTCAACGTATGGGACTACCTGAATACACTGTGCGCAGTACACAACGTGTACATGCTCCGTCAGAACTCGAATCTGCTGTTCCTTCGTGACAACAACTTCCTGAAGGAGCACATGAACAACGTGACGGGCATGAGCTACAGCGTGGACCTCGCACAGTCAACTAAGACGGTGAAAACCACGTACAGGCCGATGCGCTATGCCTACAACGAGTACCTGCCGTTGAGCAAGGAATCGAGGGACACGATCATCCAAGTGGACGCCAGGAAGACCGTGGAGCAGACGATTACGCTCGACGCCTATGTGATCGAAGCCATGACGCCGTGGGTGACCCAGTGCAAAGACTACATCCCGGCGAAGGACACGTCGGGCCTGGATTACACGGCGTACTGCGTAGCCGGCAACGACGGGTTGCCTATCACAGCATCCCAGTGGCTTGGGCAGGGCGGCAGTCTGTCTGTGCGCCTCGACCCGAAGAACCACAACCAGATCATCGTGACTGTGCGCGGCATGGTTACGTCCGACTATTCGCCGTTCCGCATCGCCGCATCCTCAGGGCCGTCCAATTACTACAATTCACTGCGTTTCCGCGGTACCGGGCTGGTCATGGGTCCGGAGGATGCGTACGTAACGCACACGGGGTCGTCTACGCTGGGCAGCGACGAGGAGCAGATAAACAACCCGTTGATCAACACTCCGTCTCTGGCGATAGACAACAGCCTCAGGGCGGTGTGGGAGAAGTCGGGGTCGATCCCGACGATCACGCTCACATCGCCCGACCTGGAGAGCCGCACGGCCAGCACGGCGGGCAACGACTTGTTCCTCACGTCGGGGTCGGCTTTCGACTACGGCGGGGACCGGTTCATGACGACGCACGTCGACATGAACAATCAAGAAATCACGGTAACAGCCACGTCGCGGATCACCTGCGACGAGTTCTCCAACACCATCGATAAGGGTGTTTCGTTGGCCGACTATGAGGCGAAGATTCCGAAGACGATCTACAACGTTTTCCAGTTCAACCAACCGCACAAGGAGTACAAGCCGGAATGATACCCAACAAGAACCTCGGCGCCGGCGACACATGGGGTGCATGGGTGCAAGATGAGATTTCGAACATCAACGCCGGTCTCAACAACATGGGGATCGGGGGTGTGCGCAACTCCCTAAACGGACTGATGTCGAATCTGGACAATACTAACAACAAGCTGTCGTTCAGGTCCCTTACCGGCGACTTGCACATGCTTGGCCCCAATTCCGATAATGTAATGATGGCTGAGAGCATACTGAACTACCCAGAAAATGGTAGGGGCTATTTGAATTTCCTCTTTTTCGGCAGTGGTCGTTATGTGAATAAGGGCGCATCGGATGCATTCCGGTCGAAGATGCAGTTGGTGCTCCAAACCGCTTGGACGCCCCCGGGCGGAACGCAGACGAAGTACGAAGATTACTACATCTCTCAGATGCCCGGGATGTTCAACGGCGAGATAAACGCGGGGTACTACGACCTTTATGCGTTCTATAACTTGACAGTGCCACGTGTCACCCAGGTGGTTTTCCGACTTATCGGACAGAACAGGTTGACTCACAACCCGGAAAAAGATGAGTACAACTATTTCAACGGCACTATACTAGTGATGGAATCCAACCAGCCTAACACGTAAAGAGAGGAAACATGGCTACAATCGACAGCAACGGGATCGCGCACATAGAGGGCACGGATCCCGTCAAACCCCTGCAGGGTTTGTTCAACACGATCTCGTCGTCCGTGTCCAACGTCGTGGGTAAGCTGCGCAAGCAGGTCATCTACCCCGTGAGGACCCGGTGGGATGCACAGAACAAGGTGGATGAGCTGAAGCGCCAAGGCGTGGAGGGAACGGCCGACGAGCCTATCGTCTTCAACATCTTGAATGACCGTATCCAGATACAGCACGACGGATCGAGTTTCACTTACTTCAGTGCGCAGATGGCGGTCCTAGCAGCCGGGGTGTTCGAGACAGGGTATCAACGGTGGGAGCTATACAACATAAAGTCGTTCACTGTGCCTTTCCCCGAGGAGCTCGACCGTATACCTCGTTCACTACTGTGCCAGGTTACAGATGCTATCACACACAGTATTATCGGGTTCCCGGTGGACAAGAAGCAGTTCGGCGTTGCCACCGCATGTAACTGGAAATGGGCCGTTGACTCGAATGTTCACGTCAGCTGGGTGGCGCTCGGCTGACAACGGCATAAGCGCACAGAAGAAGCCCCCGCATTGCGCGGGGGCTTCTTCCTACTCACCTGCCTTATAGCGTCTCCACCACCGGTGGATGTCTGTGTTCGGCGTGTACAGCCAACTCGGCCCTATGATGTTGAACAGCACGTCGATGAACCTGTGCGATCCGTTTCCTTGGCCGTTCCAAGGGTGGGACGAGAACGGGTTGTCTGCATCCCACTCGAAGACGGGGCCGATACCCGCCTTCCCGAGACGCACAGCCAACTCGAAGCAGTCTTCAACGTGCAGCGCCTCGTTGTCGTAGCAGTATTTCCTAATCCACCGTGCGGTGTTCCATTTCTTGATCATCGACTAGTCCTTTCTCTTGTCAGTTGCAGGAGCCCATGGTAGAAGGCCTCGGAGGCCTGTTGGGGCGTACATGCGTTCCCAAGTGCCCCCAGTTTGCCTGTGTACGACACGTCGGCCGCGTCGGTCACCCACCCCTTCGGGAAGCCCATCATCCACTCGATGAACTCTACGTTGAGAGTACCCTTAGGCTTAGCCAGCGGAGGGGCCTCGCGACCGAGTGTTCTCTCCCAACGCTCGATGACCGCCCCGTAGGAAGCCCTCACTTCATCTTCGCTCCACTGCTTGAGGTCGTAGAACGAAGGCCGCTTGGAGTAGCCCGTGCTTTTCCTACCATCCATGCGGGACCTATTGGGGGTCGGCAAGCAGCGTAGCCGTGTGTCATGCCTCACTTTGACTAGCTGGTCGTTGAAGGGGATCACCCATTTCTCCGTCCGTTCGGCGAAGACGAAGATACGGGCTCTCTTGTGCGGCATGCCGAGACTGCTCGCAGGGATGATCACAGAGCTTGTCGAGTAGTCGGCTTCGTTCAACGCGTCCAAGAGCACATCATATGCGCCCTTCGTGATAGCCCCTGTGACGTTTTCCCACAGGACGTAATCCGGCTTCTTCGCCTTCACGGCTTCGATGAATGTGAAGAGCAGAGAACTCTTCTCGCCTTCCAGTCCCTTACGAGTCCCGAGGTGAGAGAAGTCCTGACAGGGTGTCCCTCCGGTAATGCAGTCTACGTCGGGGACCGTAGTCCAGTCGATTTTCGTTACATCGCCGAGATTCGGCACCCCGTGGAACATGGTTGAATGCTCAATTATCTTCAGCGCATTCCCGTCGGTCTCTGCTATCCACTCGATATCGTTTCCGTACGGGGCAATGTGTGTCACTGTGTCGCACACCCCGAGCTCCAATCCGCCTATACCTGTGAAAAGCGACCCTATCTTCATTTCCACCCTTTCTCGTACGTGGGTTTGTGGTGTACGCGCTCGACCAGATATGAGACACCGTGTCTCGCTGCCTCTCTTCGGTCGTGGTGATGGTCCTCGACCTTTTCGAACAGGAGCCCGAGGCGCCGGAGGTTCTCATCGCGGACGAACAGCCGCTGTTGCGGTGTTCGCCACACAATCTCTTTTCCAAGGAACCGGCCGAAGACGTGGACGGCGCCTTCGACGCGGACCGGGTTGATGTCGGCTCCGGGGATATTGCGATTCACATACTTCTCGCACACCACAACGTCAGGCTGCACCATGCGGTCGAACATCCGCTTATAAAACCAATCGTACGTCTCCTCCGTCCCGGGATTCCACGAGTTGAGGAGCCGAGCCGGCTCGTCCTCGCTATAGCCGAAGAGGACGATGCCGGTCGTACCCCCGACCCCGCAGGGGTCAATAGCCAACAGCGTCGTCATTTCCTGCCCCTGCTCTCAGAGTCCGTGGTACTGCTGTGCGTAGCTCCAGTACCCGCCGTCGACGAATGACCTATTGGCCGGGTGGTAATAGTAATGCGCCTCGCTTCCTGTATCGCCTCGTTCAGCTTCTTCGCCGATTTGCGGAGCTGCCAGTCCAGCAGGGCTATAGCCACCGCCCATGCCAGAAGCATAATAACGACCCAGATATTCATAGTATTTCCTTTCCTTCGCTTTGTTGCCCCACAGGAAGTCGATCAACAGGCAGGCGAACACCCCGTAATGGAAGGGCCATGCCCAGACCGTCCACATGAAGGGCCTGATGCGCGTGTCGTAGTTCTCAATCCCTCGATCGCCTCTTGTCGCCCACACCTGGTAGGCGACAAGGTGTGCAATGGCGCCGATGAAGAGGACGCAGATAACGAGTTGTGTCTCGTTGAGGTTCGTTGTTGTGTTCGACATGGGGTCGGCTCCTTTCTTCTTTCATGTCTCCATGATATCGAGAGGGGCCGACCCCGTCAAGGCCATCGGCTGTGTCGTCGGTCACTTATGCGAGCCTGAGAACATAACGGTCGAAACCGGCAGCCTGCACGCATTCGACGAGCTCCCGTCGGCGCTTCTCCCAACGCTTCCTGTCCCATGAGGCGGCCATCAGCTGGAATGCCACCGGTGTGCCCTCCGTCCGGGCCTCCTGCAAGGCGAAGGTGCGCACACCGGCCAGCTTCAGCTGGGAGACGAGGTCTTCGAAGTGATAATCGATGAGCGACTCGGGGTAAACGGTTGTGCGCACCTCGTAGTCGACGCCTGACTCCAGAACGAGGTCGAGGGTCTTCCAGACTTTATCCCCTTGAACACCGACGGCTTTCTTGTAATCCTCGGGCCTGGCTTTCACGTCGAGCCCGACCCAGTCGACGACGTGCATCATTCGCTCCAGTCGGTCAGGGAACATCCCGGACGTGTGGACTCCGATCCCGAAACCGAGATCTGCTGCGGACTCGGCGGCCGGGATGACCGCCTCCTGGCGCAGTGCCTCTCCACCTGTGAAGACGACGCCGTCGAGCAGCCCCCTTCTTCTCTTGAGAAAGCCCTCGACTTCACTCCACGCAATGACTCCCGGCGTGCGGTTGTCGAGGATGGCGGAGTTCTGACAATAGGGGCACCGAAGCGGACAGCCCTGACAGAACACGGTGGCTACGAGCCGGCCGGGCCAGTCCACCGACGAAAGGGGGACCAGCCCGGCCACCTGAAGGTCGCGGCTGTCGCTCACGCCTTCACGCTCTCCTTCTCCGTGAAACATGTCCTCTCGGCGTACTCGCCCTTCTTCCCAATATTGAAGGACTGCACGGGCCTGAAGTACCCCATGACGCGCGTCCACACCTCGCATGCCTCTCCGCATTTCTCGCACACGAAATGCTCCCCGGCGAGATAGCCGTGGTTGGGGCAAATCGAGAACGTGGGGGTGATGGTGATGTAGGGAAGGTGGAAGTTGGTGAGCGCCCTCTTAACGAGTTTGGCGCACACCACACCGGACGAAATCTTCTCGTTCATATACAGGTGGAGTACGGTTCCACCTGTGTACATGGATTGCAGATCGGCCTGCTCTTCCAGGGCTTGGAATGCATCCTGCGTGTGTGATACAGGAAGCTGCGAAGAGTTCGTGTAGTAGGGGTTCTTATCAGTACCGGCCTGGATGATGTTGGAGAACCGCTTCCTGTCTTCCTTGGCGAACCTATACGTCGTTCCTTCCGCAGGAGTTGCCTCCAGGTTGTAGAGGTTGCCCGTCTTCTCCTGGTATTGGACGAGGCGCTCTCTCATGTGTGCGAGAAGTCTCTTGGCGAAGGCATGACCCCACTCGGTGGTGATGTCTTCCTTGTCGTGGGTGAAGTTACGGATGGCTTCGTTGACGCCGTTGACGCCGATCGTGGAGAAGTGGTTGCCGAGCCCCCCGAGGTAGCGCTTGCTGTAGGGGAATAGGCCCCGCTCCATGAGTTCGGCGATCTTGATCCTCTTCTTCTCTAGAGTGGATGAGGCGAGGTCCATCAGATGGTCAAGCCTCTCGTAGAGTGCTTCTTCATCTCCGGCCCACATATATCCGAGCCTCGCTGCGTTGATCGTGACGACGCCTATGGAGCCCGTGAGCTCGGCCGAGCCGAACAAACCGTTGCCCCGCTTCAGGAGCTCGCGCAGGTCGAGCTGGAGGCGGCAGCACATCGAGCGGATCATGCCCGGGTCGAGCTCGGAGTTGATGAAGTTCTGGAAGTAGGGCAGGCCGTACTTCGCGGTCATATCGAACAGGGCGCGGGCGTTGTCCGACTCCCAGTCGAAGTCCTTCGTCATGTTGTAGGTCGGGATAGGGAAGGTGAAGACGCGGCCGTCGGCGTCGCCTTCCATCATGACCTCGATGTAGGCGCGGTTGATCGTGTCCATCTCGGCCTGGAGGTCCCCGTACGTGAAGTCGCACAGTTCACCTCCTATAAGCGGGTGGTTATCCTTGATATCCTCGGGACACGTCCAATCGAACGTCAGGTTCGTGAAGGGGCATTGGCTACCCCAACGACTTGGAACGTTGAGGTTGAAGATGAGCTCCTGCATCGACTGCTTGACCTCCGCATAGTCCAGCCCGTCGAGCCGGATGAACGGCGCCATGTACGTGTCGAAGGACGAGAAGGCCTGGGCCCCCGCCCACTCGTTCTGCAGCGTGCCGAGGAAGTTGACGATCTGGCCGCAGGCCGACCTGAAGTGGCGCGGCGGATCGGAGGCGATGGCCCCCGCGATGCCGTTGAATCCCTCTTCGAGCAGGCGGCGCAGCGACCAGCCCGCACAATAGCCCGCGAGCATGTCGAGGTCGTGGATATGGTAGTCGCCGTTTCTGTGTGCGGCTCCTTCTTCTTCGCTGTACACCTTCGACAGCCAATAGTTCGCGATCGTCTTGCCGGCGGCGTTGAGAATGAGGCCGCCGACGGAGTAGCCCTGGTTCGCGTTCGCGTTGACGCGCCAATCCGCCTGCTCCACATACTCCTCCACTGTGGAGATCGGGTCGATGTTAACAGTCAAAATCTCGTCCTTTCTACGATGGGTCTTCGATTATACAGCCACGGGGGCCTTGATTGCGGGATGGTGCTTGTACCCTGCCGATGCATAAATGTCGCTCATCTCGTATTTGAATATCGATGGAGCCTTCTTGAGGCTGAGTTCAGGGAATGGGTAGGGTATACGCCCGATTTGTTCTCGCACAGCCGCCACGTGGTTTTTGTATACGTGGCAATCGCCTCCAGTCCAAATGAACTCGCCTACGTCGTAGCCTGTCTGCTGTGCGATCATGTGCGTCAACAGGGAATACGATGCGATATTGAAAGGCACGCCCAAGAACAAGTCCGCACTGCGTTGATACAACTGGCACGAGAGTCTGCCGCCTGCCACGTAGAACTGGAATAGAACATGGCACGGTGCAAGAGCCATGGCGTCCAAGTCGCCGACGTTCCACGCCGACACGAGATGCCGGCGGGAATCCGGATCGGCCTTCAGGCTCTCGACGACTTCGTAGATTTGGTCGATGCCCTTTCCATCCGGCGCAGGCCAAGAGCGCCACTGGTGTCCGTACACGGGTCCGAGGTTGCCGCCTGCATCGGCCCACTCATCCCAGATAGTGATACCGTGGTCCCTCAACCACTTGATATTCGTGTCGCCGGACAGGAACCACAGCAGCTCTCCCTTAACAGCTTTCATGGGCACGAACTTCGTCGTGATACGCGGGAAACCATTATTCAGGTTGTATCGAATCTGTCGTCCGAAGACGGACAGCGTCCCCACCCCTGTGCGATCCTTCTTCTCTACACCTTTCTTTAGAACGTCTGCGAGAAGAACCTCATACTGTCTGTCGACCGTGTTCATCAAACGAACTTCCTGACCATGTCCGGACGGAACCCACTCCAGTGCGTTTTACCGATCACTACAACCGGCGCTTGCTTGTAACCGAGACCCAACACGAATGACAAGGCATCGTGGTCCTCTGTGATATCAATCTCTTCGAAGGGGATCCCTTTCTTCGTCAGGTCCTTCTTCGTCATCTTGCACTGGACGCAGCCAGGCTTCGTGTACAGTGTTGCTTTCGTCATACGTTTCTCCTTTCGTCAGTGGGAGGCGTGCTCCCAGTCATCCGCCGGCTGCCCGTGTGCGGCTGTGAACTCTACTCCATTCCACGTCGTGGACATCAGCCTGGCGATTTTCGGCACCGCCCAGTCTAGCTCCGATTCGGGAATGGAGAAAATCAGCTCGTCGTGGATTTGTGCACGAAGCCAATGAATGAGACGAAGGTCACAGTTCAACATACGGATAAGCGCGTCGGTCATGATCTCTCTCGTCCCCGACTGCCCCATGAGCGCCGACGACTGGGTGTACGACCGCTCGACGTTGACGCTCATGCGCCGTCCCCACGCGTTGTAGATATAGCCGCTCTCACCCTGATCCGCACAATCCTGACGCCATCGCACAACCAAAGGGTAGGCCTCCGCCATCTTCTCGACGAAGTGCTCCGCCACGTCGAGCGGTTGACCCGACGCCTTGGAAATCGTCTTCGCCCCGCCTCCGTAGTTCCAAGCGTGAGAGAGCGCCTTGGCCTTCTGGCGGTAAGGGTTGCGCTTGCGCGTCTCCTTGTCGGTTTCCCAGCCGTCCGGCATGTGCACCTCGTACTCGTCGTCACCCCAGACAGCACGGCCCGTGATTTCGTGCGGGTCGGCGCCCGGAAGGAAGTTCTTCAGATACGCAGGGTCCTGTGCGTATCCGGCGACGATCCTCGCATCCGCGTTCGAGTAGTCGAACGACACCAGCTTGCAGCCGGGGTCCGGGATGAAATAGGACTTCTCCACGGCGTTGTCTCCGCGAGCCGTCCACACGGTCAGTCCGGGCTTCGTCGTCGACGAGCGTCCGGACCGCTGAAGGTCGTCGACCTCGGGATGCACACGCCCGTCAGGCTGCAGACAATCGATTGTGAGCTGCGCAAGTGAGCGCTGGCCCAGTAGTTCACCCAGAACCTTTCCGAAGGCCTCAGCGTGGCTTCCGTGGCCTCTCAGGAGGTCCTGTACGACGCTGCCGGATAGCTTCAGAGCGCCCGTCGGTGTGCGGGGCCACTCGGGGTGTGTTAACTCGTCCACGCCGAACGCGGCGAGCGCGTCGAGGACGCACTGCTTGCCTTTAGTCGTCCTCCATGGCTGCTTCGAATCGAGCGGCATGCCCACCGACCTGTGCAGGTAGTCGAGCAGCTTCTCTTTCCTGTCCGCCAACTCGTAGAGCCTGTCGTATGCCTTATCGGCGTCGATGAGGAAACCGTTCCTCGACATCTGCGCATTGATGGCGGCCTTCAGCTGCTCGCGCCAGTCGTACTCATCGACCTCGTGGCGGAGCAGGAGCTCCTTGAAGATACCCCTGAGTACCACAACATCCTGTTCGGAGTACTCGCGGAACGTCGGGTCGTCGAGCGGGATCAATCCGAAATCGAGATCGGCGACCTTCGTCCCTGGGGGGTTGAACTGCTTGGCGAGATCTTTTAGATCCATCACCTTGCCTTCCAGACCCAGGTGATGTGCGAGGTTGTCGAGGGATAGCCATCTGCGCACATTCGAAGGGCTGAGGTCGGTGACGACTCGGCGCCCTGCCCTGTCCAGGTAGACTGACGGAGCGGGGTAGGCGATATTCGCCAGCACCATAGTGTCGATGACCTTGCGATCCATCGTCATCCGTAGCGGTTCGTCACTGTCTTTGCCGAACAACACAGACAAGTCGAAGTTGTGGCCGTTGTGGATCACCACGCCATCGGCTCTCCGAATAACGTCCATAACCTCGTCGTAGTCCTCAGTCAAGACGACGGGATCTTCACCCCATGCGTATTGACCGAGCCGGAAGAACTCACGCGGTGGCATGGACCAGCGCTTCTCGACGCCGTGGGATTCGATGTCGAGGAAGAGGACCCTCGACCACTCTCCGCCGAACGGCGACGACCACGCGCCGTTGTCCAGAAGATAGCGTCGCACAACACCGGAGAACCACTGAGCTGCCGTGTCGATACCGCAGTCGTCCCACGGTTCGAGGTCGAAGACAGCGGCGCCTTCCTCGGTGTCTGACCACTCGTAGTCGAGGGGTCCGAGCTCTGGACTGGCAGCAAATGCCACCTCCTGGAACATACCGATGTCGCCGGATGCCAGATAGAATCGCACAGTTCTCATTCGTCCACCACCATCGTGTAGAACCAACCCTTAGACTTCTTGTTCTTACCCTTGCCTCGAATGTATTCGAGCTCGACCGGGCCGGAGATGAGACCTCTTCCTCGCAGCGAAGAGATGATGTTCTTGTACGTCCACTCGTCCAACTCGGGGAATTTGTCCCGGACTTTCGTGCACAGGATGGCGTTGTTCGCTTTGTCGCAGTGCGTGCGAATGAACGTCATGACCGACTCCTGTTGCTTGACGTAGTGGCTCGCCGTCACGTCGTTGAGAGCCTTAAGCAGGCACCGCACCCAGTGATTGGCGTAGTAGATAGCATTCAGCATGTGCGTCTTGGTGATGACGCCGTCCTCTCTGTCCATGAGGCTGAACAGCCCGGCGACCTGAGGAACGGTGATGCACAACCTGCGGAAAGCTGACTCGAAGATCGACGACTTGTCTTCGACGATGTCGAAGCGCTGAACATTGAGACACCACGTCTCATAGCGGTCGAGCGCCTCGTCGTCCACATCGAGGAGGATGCGGTTCACATCGATGTCCCGACTCTGCAGCCTCTGCTCTACGTCGGGCACGTCGTCGGTCTTGTAGCACACACGACACAGCTGGTTAACCCGGCTAGCCAAGGTGTGTGTGAGCTTCTGAGCTTTCCTGTCGCGGTCTTTGCTGTTGCCGAACTTCCGGCGACTGTTGAACATGGCGGCGATCTTCGGCTTGTCATCGCTCTTGTCCTTCTTATCGTCATCGAGGTACGTCACCCATGTGAAACGTGTAAGGAACCCGTTCTTGAAGTTGCGCATCTCAAGAATGTCGATCGACTCATCGTATATACCTGTAAGAATGACGTTGAGGTGTGCGCTGGCACGATCTACACCTTCAGTCGTGATACGACGGGTCATCTCGACTTCCCCGCTGAACAGCTTGCACAAGCCGGCGTCGAAGCCATTCCACGAACCTCGGTTATCCATGATGTCCCGAAACTTATCCTGAATCTCATCTAGCGCCATGTAGGTGGGTGTGTTGTGGAACGGTGCGATGTCACGCTTCATAGCTTGGATAGTGGAATCACTCGCCACTTTGATGCTGTTGGCACGCCCTATCAGAGTGCCGCACATGTCGATGACCGTCTGAGCGCCGTTGACGGCCGTGGTCTTGTGCGCAGTACCGGAGGGGCCGAGGATGAGCGGCCAGAAGCGAAGCCCCTGCTCGTCGTCCCCCGTCGTGTTGATCGACCCGAAGGCCCCAATCGTCGTCGCCATCGTCACAATACCCAGTGCAGCGTGATATGCGTCCGCGGTGTCCGTCACCGTACGACCGTAGTCTATGTAATCTTTGACGAACGTGGGGTTGTCGTCGCTTTCGACGAATGCCACTTCGTCGTCTGTGAGAAGTTGTATTTCGCCTGTTTGGTATTCGCGAATAGCGTTGGCGAAGCTCTCGTCGCCGAGGGCGATGCCGTTCTCGTCGAGGTGCGTGAAGCTGTCCTTGTACTCCTTACTGAATTTCTCGACCTCCTTCCAGGTGCACAACTCCCAGTTGTCGCGCTTCGGAATAGCGTGGCCTTCCTTGGTTTTCCGGCCGGCGTAGACGGGGTTGTACTTGTTGCAGTGTGCGCGAAGCATCAGCTGGTACACCTCATTGTCGGTGAACGTGGACCGGAATAGCTCCATCTGGAATTTCTTGGCCGTCTGGGACCAGCTCTGGCGCCCATCCTCTATCTCGTCGAGGTACATAGAGCGAAGCGACTGCGTTTTGAGTTTGTCTTCGATGACGCGAAGCTGTTCGTCATCGCACATCGGAGGCGCTTCTCCGACCTTCTTCGCCTCTTTGAGGCGCACAACAGGGTAGGCTGCCTTGATTTCGTCTAGCGTGTAGACGGCTCCGGTGTTCTCCACCACGCGCACAGGGTAGTCGGCTCCGTACTTCGTGTTGACGGAGCCCGGCACGCGGAGCAGCTTTGACGCCTGCCAGCCGCTGTCGCAACCCTTGTCGCGGTGCTTCTGATAAACAGACCGCGCCACCTCGGAGCACTCGGCTAGCGGATGAGGCTCGTCGAGGACCCACCAGCAGTGCGTGCGGTTCCTCGATGTGCGCACAACCAACGTCGGTTCGACATCGAACTCACTAGGAGGGCAGGTGTCGGCCTCGGCCCACACGACCCCGCAAAGTGCGCCTTCGTCGTTGCCCGAGCGGCTCTTGCCTGTGAACACGCCGACCGAACAGTATGTGTTCTCATCTTCGCGAATGGACAGGTAGCGCTGCGCGAGGTCGCGCTTAGCCGGCCATGCGATGAACTTGCTTTTGACAGTCTCTTCCTCGTCGAGGGGATCCATTGTTACGATGTTGACATAGCCCTCGATGTCCTTGTAGATCAAATCAAGGAACTCTATTGCTTCCATTCTAATCTCCTTTCGCTCAAGCCTGTGTCACGTCTTATAGAGCAGGGAAGGCCCCATCGGGGCCTTCCCTTACTCCTCTCCTCTCCTCTCCTCTCTTCTATCCGATGCTGAACTTCCTCGTCGTATCCCTGGCAGGCTGGACCCTAGCCGCGGGTGCGTCCTGAATCACCTTGGGCTTCAGAGGCTCACCTAGCTGCTCCAGCTCGCGTTTGCCGTCGTCCACATAGTAGGACTCCACCGTGGCATTGACGTAGCCCCTGTCGTTATGTCGGTTCCCGATTTTGACGAGAACCGTCTGGTCAGGGTCAACCAATTCGGTTTCATCCTCGGGGATCAGGAACCCCTCGTCGGGGTCGTAGGCTCCGATGGCCTCCCAGAAGTTCGGGAAGCTGTAGTTGAGCTTACCGTTCTTCCAGTGCGGCTGGAGCGGGACGTTGAAGTCCTTGACGATTGCGCCGTCGTAGTCGTCGGTCGGACCCTCGATGATCTTCAGGTCGACGACGAGGCGCGGCAGCCCTGCGTTGGCCGCGGACTTGTATTCGCCTTTCTCCACGTCGCAGATGATCGCCCGGTAGACGCCGGGGGCCGGAACCTTGACGGCCCCTCCGCGGCCCCCGAAATGGCCGTCGGCTCCTAGAGCGGACTTGAGTTCCTTGTCGTCGAGTTTAAACGCCTTATAAGCGGGTTTGCGTACCATAGTGTTCTCCTCTCTCAGTGGTTGTCGCAAAGCTTCCATAGCTTTTCGATGGTCAGGTCCTCCACGAACGGAGGAAGGTTGAAGCGGTTCTTTGCCCCGATCGTCCGGGATGCGAACATCTGCGCTTCTGTGTGCGACTCACCGGTCTTCCGGTCGGTGTCCAATGACAAATGTACCACCACGTCAGGCGTCTGTCCAACCTTGGCCCGGGATCCGGAGCCGCGCCAGGCGAAATCCGCCACCCCGTTGTCGTCGGTCTTCTGATGGACGACGAGGACGGACAGCACCCCGGCGTCCTTCAGGAGCGGGAAGATCCCGTTCGAACCTGTCGTCTTCTTCGCGGCCTCAGTCCAGATGGCGAACTTGTTGGGATTCTGCTTGGCCATCTCGACGGCTTCGAAGTGATCCGCACACCAATCGTTGTAGACGTTGAGCGGGTCGATGACGATCGTCTTGTACTCACGGGGCATCTCACCTGTGAGGAACGCCACGAGGATGCGGTCCGTATTGTGGATCCATCCTTCTTCCTTAGTCATGCCCTCCGGTATCGGCATGTTCTTGGGGCGAACGATATCGATGTTCTCGGGCGGAACGTCGCGGGTGACGCCTGTAGTGCTGCCTTCGAGGTCGAGGTACAGCACAGGCGAGGTGGGTGCGAACTTAGCCGCTGAGGCTGCGAACGTCGTCTTCCCCTGGCCGTAGTCGGAATAGACGAGGATCTGCTCGGGTTTGCTGAGTTCGTCGGGTTTGATAATGAATGATTCGATGTCGAAATCTGTCATTCGTCCTCTCCTTTCTCTTGACGGATGTAAAGCTGCTCTGTGCTCTTAAGGCACTGAAGGTATTCCTCTGTCGAAGCCAGCGATTTCACTCTCTTCGGATCCAGCTTTTGAACGTAGCAACGTCGAAGCGTATCTCCAGATAGAGCCTTTTCAGCCTTCGATATATCGAAACGGTGAACCTCCCTTCGCGTAACTATGTACGGCCCGGCTACACCGGACTCGCCAACTTGAAGCCTTTGCTTGATAGCTGCAGCGAGTTCCTTCTTCCTCTCTTCGAGACTGTCGATGAGCCCCGATATGTAGCCGTACTCCAGGATATCGTCTTGTTCTTTCACGTCGCACACCCCCGGTTATTTGTCCTTCTTAACGGCCAGCACGTTGCAACGGTAGCAACCAGGGTATGAGGGGAAGTCGGTGAAGCCGTCGCACAGGGCGTCGATAATGTGCTGCCCGCGCTGCCATACCTGCTCAGCCTTTTCACGGTCATAATCGAGCGTAAAGATCTCCACGTCGGACACCTGAGACGCGTCCCTCGGAATGAAAACCACCTTGATCTTGCGCACAGTCCCCTCACCGTCTCTGCGCTCCTTCCCGAGCGCATATAGGTGGGTCTGTGCGACGTAGGCGATGTACTTGGCTTTGGCGCTGTCGCCGCTCACGTCCGGCACGTCTCCGTGCATCGAGAACACAGCGCTGAGCGCCTTCAACTTGGATCGAGTGGTCGTCTTGTAGTCGACGATCGTCCCGTCCTCAGGGTCGTAGGCGTCGGCCGTAGACCTGATGAGCCCGTAGTTCTCGTAGAGCCCGAGCTCGAAGCGCTGCTCCAGCTCCCACTTCGGGAAGAGCCGCTTCGCCCAATACTCCAGGCCCCGATGGATGTCGGTTCCGATCCTCGCGCCCATGACGAAGTTGGATTCCCGCATCTCGCGCGGCACGAGCTCCACGCCGCTCTTGTCCTTGATGCCGGGCAGGATGTCTTCGGCCAGGCACAGCGCACACGGGTTGGAGAGGTTCGAGGCACCCACCCGGATCTGCTTGTCCCTCCGCGTCTGCGGCGTGAACAGTGACAGTAGTTCGTCGTTCCTCATACCAGTTGAAGCTCCCACCCTTTGTTGATTGCTAATTCGACGATGTGCTTACATTCGATAACGGCCGGCATGTCGCCGGTGTTATGCAGGATGACCGGCCCGTCCTTGTATTTCAGCGTGGTGTGCGGTTCCAGAGCGGCTCGTTGAGTGTCGCGCTGCCCCCACACGTGTTGAATGAACGGCGCGGGCGCGAAGTAGAGCATCTTGCTTTCCATAAAGTTGCGCATGTCCTCCAACCCAAGGCAATATCCTGCACCGTTGACATTCAACCATTTATTAAGAGCCGGGACGAAGGCGTACTGCCCGTCCAGGTTATCGAACAACGCAGGCGCATCCTTCAACTGCTCATCGATGTAGTCGTCCATTTCGTTCCTCCTTTCTCGTTTAACCGAGAACGACAGCCTCTTCGGCGCCGAACCCGGCATTGTTCGATTCGAAGAACTCGTCGTAATGCTCGTTGTACCCCACTCGGCAGTCGAATAGGTCGAGCGACTCCACGGGGTACAGCTGGTAGCCCCTGGCCACGAACAGCTTCAGGTCGCCGTACTTGGCGCGGGCCTTCTCAAGGTCGTCGATGAACTCCGAAATCGTCATGGTGTTATCCTTTCTCTCAGTCGGCTTGTACCTCTACTGTACGCGCACAGCTCCAGCCATTGCAAGCCGGGGCTGTGTGAGTTGCATCACTTGTTCAGGGCGGCCCGGTTGGCCTGTGCCTGGCCGGCCAACCGCTGGAACGTGCCGTCGTCCATCGTGTCCCGCGCCTGGAAATAGTAGCGGATGATCCGCTCGGCTGGCTGTCCCATGCGGTTCAGGCGTCCCTTAGCCTGTTCGCACAGCATACCGTTCAGGTCTTCGTCCAGCCACACCTCGACGTGGCACACGAGCTGCAGGCCGTCCAGTCCCTCGGCTGCGGCGCCGATCGTACATAGCAAAACCTGCACATCACCCTCTGTGAAGCCTGCAAACGCCTCACTGCGCGCTTTCGCCGTCTGCGCACCCGTATACAGAGCAGTCTTCGCACACACCCTGTGCGCAACAGCGTTGGCGAACCTCTGGCTCGACGTGAACACCAGCACCTTGTCGTGTGCGTGGTGCTTCTCGATCAGCGCGTTCAGCATATCCAGCTTTCTAGATGGACAATTCGGGTCGAACGTGACCGAATCCATATCGGTTTCAGGGTGGTACACCATACACGGCTCGCCCAACGTCACCTGGCGTAGACGTAGCAGCTTCACCAGTGGGATCGATGCCACGAGCAAGCCGCCCTCCACCTCGGAGATCAACTCGTACTGCAGCTTGTCGTATATCTCACGCTGTTTGTGCGTCAACTCGCACTCGACGATACGCGTGTCCACGGGCTTCCTTTCGGCCGGCAACCCCACCACGCAGGGAAGGGACCGAAGGAAAGCCCCCGGCTCCTTCTCGGCTACGATCGTCTCGATCTCCTGAAGCCTGCCATATCTGTCGTGAATCCAGCTACTCTGGACGATACACCACCGCGCCTTCCAGCGATGGAATGACCCCTCCACGTACAGCCAATCTCGTTTATCATGGGACAATGGCACTCGGGACGGGTCCTCGACGTTCCACCACAGCCAGCGACAGATAGACCACAGTCCCTCGAAGCGGTTGCCTTGAGGCGTGGCCGACATCGCCAGTTTGAAGCCCGCATTCCTGAGGCTCCACATCGCCTTAGCTCTGCCGGATTTTCGATTCGACGCCGACTGCACTTCGTCGTACACCACGAAGTCTGGCTTGGCCCTTGACCACGGTAGAAGGTTCTCTTTACCATTCTCGACGTTCTTCGCGTTGTAGTCCGACAGGCCGAGGTATTCCCGGCCCACATAGTAGACGCCGGGGACGCTTGTTCGAAGATCATCGAAATAGTCGAGATGCTTGGAGTCTATCCGCTTGAACGGCAGTGTCACGCCCTGCCGGGTGAACGTCGCCTTCCACGCAGCTACTATCTGCGGCTTAGCCGGGCCTACGATCAACGTCGTCGCCGGGTCGAGCCGCTTCATCACCTCCACTGCGCACAGTGTCTTGCCCGTACCCGTATCCGACACGTCCAACGCGGCGCGGTGGCCGTCCCGCTGTGCGACGACGGCCCCCACCTTCTCCAACTGCGCCGAGGTGAGCTCCAACGGCTGGTTCACGCCCGCACCACCTCGAACTTCATACACGACACATCGATCGAACGCACCAGGATGTCCAGGTTCAATCCGATCGAGAACGCCTTGATGTAATACTTGTCGGCGTCCGCCTTGCCGTCCTTGTCCTTCGTCAGAAAGAGCTCGACGCCGTCGTAGATCCGGCGACACCACACGTAGCCCTGGCTTTTCAACAGGCCGGTCACCGAGTCAGGCGCACAGCCTTCGCCCTTCACATGGAACGGCGGGTCGTAGAAGCGATCCACCGTATGCCTCGACGCATCGTAGTAATAACCCGACGGGGCAACATCGGGGTTGATCGGCGGGCCGTCCTGCTTGACGAGGATCAAGCGGATTCCGTTGCACGTATAGAACACCTTCCGCTCCGACGCATAGCCGATGCTTATCGCGCGGAATGGCTTGTCCACCGCCTCCTCGACCATCTCCTTGTGCGAACCGTGCATCGCCTCGCGCGATGTAGGCACGTACTCTATCGTGTCGTCTGAATTCACTGCGAACCACCCTTGAAGCTTGCCTTTTTTTCCGTAAAGCAACTGTCTCACAGCTTGCCCTCCTGTTCTCTCCTGGCCCGGCGCTCGAACGAGTCTTCCCCGCCTATCACGCCGAACAGCCTCTTCTGTCCTCTCTCAACGCGGTCCGCATAGTCTCTGCATTCGAGTCGCACAGGACAGATCGAACACACCCACTTGGCCCGCGCATAATAGGGGTCGTCCTCTTCTTCGCCCCCCTCGCGAGGGGCGAAGAAGAGGTGCATGCCGATGTCGCTCTTCTTGCAGCGCGCCTGCTTGACCCATTCTTCACCCCCCCAGATGTCCGCTAGATCCATTACCGCGCGTCAGACCACCTAACAAACCGCGACAGCTTAGACTGCGTCGGGCCCTCCTGATTCACATAGTGGCCTCGCACATCGTAGGGTTTCTCGCTCGCCGTCACGAGGTCGAAGAACCCCACTTGGGCGATCGGCTCAACGCCCTTCGTCACAGAGTCCCGTCTATGATGCGTCACAGGCAGCCGCAGCGGGTGCTTGCCGATGTTGTAAAGTTCCAACGTAATCGTCCCCTTGAAACCAGGATCGACGAACCCAGCTGTGATATGCGTCATCAAACCGAGACGTCCCCAACTGGACCGTCCCTCCACTTTCGCAGCCACATCAGAGGGAAGGTTGAACCATTCAGATGTTTCCCCCAACCACAGCTCGTTAGGAGGCAGCACGAAGTACGGAACGGCGTCGTCGTGATAGATCAAACCCCGCCGGTGCGAGTCGAAAGGATCGACCAGATATGGGCTCAAGTGCACGTCGTAGCTCGCCGGCTGCAGGCTGTCCTCATCGAATGGACTCACCAACGGTCTGTCGTTTCCATACTCCAGTGCGAACTCGCGAATGTCTCCGTCAGATAACATTGAACGACAGCTCCTTCCTGTCCAATATGTCCCGGTCGATCTTGAACGCCACGACCGGCTTGTTAGCGTTCTTGTCTTCTTCGCTCGCTTGTGCGCACACGCACAGGACGAGGTCCGCACCGCCGCGGTCGACGAACACGTCACCCACAGTGAACGGCACACGTTCGGGATGTATGCGCACACGCAAAGCGCCGTTCGTCACGGCGTCGTAGTCATCGTCCAAATGCAGGCACAACCCGCCATCCGTCGCCGACACGCTCTGCACACGAGATCCGACGAGGGCTTCCTTCAACGCTGCTACGTACACCGGCAGCGGGTCGGTCGGCTGTGCGAGCTCGATCGTGACGACCTTGCGGCCCTCCACATCGAACAGCCGCCACGCATCGGTGCCGTCCGGGCGCTGCACACGCCTCATAGATCCCAGCGGGGCGGGGTCGCTGTACTCGCAATATTCGGAGATGCGGTACTCCGAATTCTTAAACGCCGCCGCCCCGTTGTCAAAGAACAAACCGACACCGTCGAACATAAAGACAGCGCAATCCAATGTCCGCCCGGCCCTCACAAACGGGTCAAGCAGTTCGAATGCATCGTTCGTTAGCGTAATGTCAGTCTTAGTCATCGCCGTCTTCGTCCTTGAAAAGCAGTTCGACCGCGCTGCCCATTTCCGTCGCGATGTAGATAGAGTCCCCCTGGTCGATAATATGGTCCACGGGTGAATCCATCGCCAGCCAATTCACGAAGACACCCGTCAAGCCGTCGGCCTCCGCCGTGAACACCACGCCTTTAGCAAGAAGAGCGTATTTCTTATACTGGTTGACGTTCATCGAGCTGTGCAGGTTCTTACCGTAGAGCTCACCGAGCAGCCAGTTCTTCCTCGTAAGGTTCTTAACGGTAACGTGTGCGATGACATTGCTGTCCTCGTCGAAGAGCATGACCTGCTTGAAGTGGTCATGGTAGTTCACGTGGTCTACCGTGACGTCGAGCTTGTTCAGGCCGTAGTCGACGATGCCATAACCATACCCCTTCCGTCTGCCCATCGGAAGCGCCACGTGGCTGGACAGGCTATGGAAGACCAACCGGCCGTCTTTGATCTCCATACCCATCAACGGAAACCCCTCAAGCCGTTTCAGTGCGTCCACGTAGTCCTGCGGTTTTTCGAAGTCCATGGTGTATTCCCCTTTCTCTCATTTGCCGTGTGCGTCAAGCCTATACGGAAAGGGTGGGGGCCGTCAAGCCCCCACCCTGTGAGATGCGTCACTATCCGTTACAGCTTTGTGCGTTTACGAACAGACGTCAAACGCCACGAGCTAGTCGAACAGTTGTTCTCCTCCCACGCGTCGCAGATCGCGTGGCTCCGAGCCGGCTTCAACGTCAAAGAGCCGTCTACTTCCCTCCACAACCTGCCGAGAACCCGGGTCAGTGTGCCGCCCGGACTGGGGTCGACGCCCTCGTCCACGGAGGAGAAATCGCACAGCCACACAGCGCCGATGTCATCCGACCGAGACAGCGTCCGCCACGGGTTCGTCTCCTGACCTTCTACAACAGACGGAAACAACACCGCATCGTACAAAGACACGCGCATGTGCTCCATATATGCCCGGGGGCTGTCGAACTCCAACACGTGCATGTCACCGACCGTCACATAGAAATGGTCGAAGAAACACAGCACCATGCGGAAACTCGACGAATCGAACACCCGCACACCGCATAGCTTGTACGGATCCAATGGCTCTACGAACACCGGAATGTTATTAAGCCGCTTGAGAGGAACCAGACTCACAGTGTGTGCGGTGTTGTCCACATGCAACACACCGTACATCGAACCCTCGAAACGGACGTAATATTCCTTCTCGCTCCGGCCTTGACCAGGCGGGATCAACTTCAAACTCATGCTGTTCGGCGTCTCCTTTCAATCATTGTAGCTTGTTTTACCCCAAATAGAACAAACCGATCGTCTCATGATGCGGATACAGCATCACCCTCAACCGCTTCGTCAGCGGATTGTAGCTGGACATGTACTGCGCCTCACCCTCCTTAACAGCCGTTATGCCATCGGACCTGTAATAGCGCACAAGGGGGGCGTTGGGGTCGCCCCCAGTTGGCGGGTTGTAGGCGTTCGCAATCGCCCTGGCGACGTCCTTGTGCGTCACCAGTCAATACACCTCACATGATAGAGGCGAATGAAATCGTCCTTCTTCATTGCGAAAAGACAAGTAAGCGCGTCGCCATCCCTCTCCGTGTGAACGTGAACACTCTTGCCTTTCGAGTCATAGGACAACCAAACGTTACGATAGAGCGTCCTCCGCTCGACGCCAGGCTCATCCGGCACAGGCTGAACCAGGTCCGCATTAACTTCGCCGAACAGCATCTCCGTATACGGGTTCCGCTCGCCGTCCTCTATAATGAACATGTTATGCCAGTCCTCCGGCACTAGCTCCTGCAACACAGTGTTGTAGCACATGTCGTACGGCATGCGGTAATGTGACAACAAAACGTCACCGTAAGGGTTCGTGTACGGCGCTGCCTCGTCACACACCGTCAAGTCCTCGCCGGGTTCCAGTATCTCGTCGAAACGCGAACTCGACGTGTCCACACACACGAAACCACGATTCCGGATATACGCGCACACGAAACCATCATGGTCATAAAACAGCATATTCTATCCTCCCTCCCGTCGTTCTCAAGCGGGCTCGCAGATGCGCAGCCACGGGTCGTCCGATGTCGCGTTCTCGTAGAATGATATAAACACGTTCGACTTCGTATACAGCCACTCGACCACTGATGTGAAACCGTACTCCGACACGGCCACGTCCAACTCGACCACTGAATCAGCAGGTAGAACGATGGACTCCACCTTCACGGCGTCGGGGTCCGCACCGTGCACATTAAACACGGCCTGCAGCGCATCGGAGACTGCGTGTTTGCGCACAGCGACCTTCGCAATGCACTTATCCACCGCGAAACCGAACCGCACATCGCCCAAGTCGACGGTCTCCTCATACGTCGCCAGCTCTCCGTCCTCGGCGTCGAACACAGTCGTCACACAGCTACCGCCATCCGCATACTGACGCGAATAGAAAGCGATTTCGCGCCCATCCGGCGCAACCTTCACGTCCATTCGGCATAGACGGGGCAATTTAGCGAAAGCCGCCAGCATCTCCGACGTGTACTTCGTTCCAATCATGCTCTTTCTCTCCTTTCTCTGCGGAGCCCCGCGCAGAGCGCGGGGCTCCGGGTTGTTGTGTTGTGTTGTGTTGTGTTGTG
>QWCZ01000090.1_pt1 | contig 48959 bp, 36 predicted proteins | sample 1972651 | NCBI WGS metagenome assembly QWCZ01 (sample SAMN09866695, study PRJNA288562) | Human oral metagenome isolate pre1_saliva, whole genome shotgun sequencing... | isolation source: mouth | host: Homo sapiens | place: USA: California
GGGTTGAGTCGCTAGCTCAGTTGGCAGAGCACATCCCTTTTAAGGATGGGGTCCTGGGTTCGAGCCCCAGGCGACTCACGTAAGGAGATAGATTTTAATAGTCTATCTCCTTTATTTTTAGGTAGTTACGATGATTTAACCCTTAAAATATGACCCCAAAAACACCCCAAAATTGAACCAAAATAGCGACATTTGCGATATAGTGTGTTTCCACTGTGTACCCAAAAATTGATTTGTGTACCCAAAATTTGAATTTGTGTACCCACACGAACCAGTCCAACGAATAGATAAACAATTAAACAATCAACAAACAGCGATGGCAAACGTAAGCAAGGCAATATTAGCCGTAATTCACGACTATAAAAATAGGGCTACCGAGACTAAGCCCGAAGGTATCTTCTTTCGCATAACCTTTCAGAGGGAGCGTAAATACTTCCCTACAGGCATTAAGGTTCTTGCCCGACAATGGGATAGCCAAACACAACGTATAATCTTTCACCCCGATGCGCCAAGGCTTAATAGACAGCTTGAAGAACAGAGGGTGCAAATGTTTGAAGCTATTAAGGAAGCCGAGAACAGCCCACTAGGTTTTAGTCTTCGTCTTCTTGGTCGCCTAGTCGAGAACAAGAACTCCGAGGATGCCGATTTATCCTTTATAGATTTTGCACGCAAACGAATGTATGAACGTGGGCTAGCGTCTTCTACTATTCGCCAACACGAGGTAGCGATAAATGCACTAGAAGAAAGCGGTATTGTTGTTGAGTTTGCCGACCTCACCCCAGCGAATATAAAACGCTTTGACTCTTGGCTAAGAACGGCAAAAGGCATAGACTATCAAGCCACGTTGTACGGCTACCATAAGAGGATAAAGGTGTATATCAATGAAGCGGTGCAAATGGACTATATCAAGGAGAACCCATATAAGAAAGTAAAGACGCCACGAGGCGAGCATAAGAAGCTCCGATATCTAACGCAAGATGAGGTAGATGTTATCGTATCGCTAGAGATAGTGGACAACCCTAGCCTAGAGAAGGTGCGCTCTTTATTCACTCTCCAAATGTACACAGGATTGGCATACTCGGATATGTACAACGTTGATTGGACGCAGGTCGAGAAGCGCAAAGACGGCCGATATTATATAAGGCAATCACGACTAAAGACCAATGAGGAGTATTATTTGCTTCTCCTCCCCCCAGCCGTGGCGGTTCTTGAGCGTTACAAGTGGCAACTACCCACAATAAGCAATCAGAAGTATAACGACTACTTGAAGGGCTTAGGCCTAGCGTGCGGAATTAAGAAGGTTCTCACAAGCCACGTAGCACGGCACACCTTTGCCACGACAATAACGCTAGCTAATCACGTGCCTATTGAGATAGTCGCCAAGATGATGGGGCATTCAGACATTAAGACTACCCAGCGTTACGCAAAAGTTCTTGCCGAAGATGTCATAGATGCTTTTATAGGTCTTGAGGATAAATTGAAATAGTATAGTCTGAGTTCTGAAATCGCAAACAGCCAGTAGTAGGCGCAATGCGTTAGTATTTAGTTTGTTGCCGTGTGAGTCCTGAAATCGTTACGCTTGCTCTCTGAATTTATAGGCCTAGATTTTCCGTGCGTACTTTTTGTGCGAAAGCCTAGAGTCTAGGAGTAGCAGTCAAGGAGTAGGGCGGTTGACTCTTCCCCGAAATTAGCCATAAGCACTAGAGGCTAGCAAGTTAGATAGCTATTAGACCTTATTACTGAGGCTCGCAAAATAGTAATTTGGGGGAATAGACCGTAATTCTATTTGCTCCCCCATTTGCCGACTTGAACTCGTATATTTTTTTTAGCCATTTTTGTGTACCCCTATGAAATTAGGCATACACACTAACGCACAATAAGTTAGCCAACCTTTATACCATATTCGTAAGCCCACGAAAAAGGTAATTACAATAGGGTCTAGTGAAATTCTATTTGCTTGCCATTTGCTAAGGCTCTTGCAGGTATAGATAGAATGCTTATCTTTGTATTAAACATCTCAATTCAAGTATTGAGAATTGTTTCCATTGGTCTCCTATATACCGCTTCTTCCGGTATGTAGAAAGAAATGTTTGTTGACCAAGTTATTGTTCGGGTGAGGAGTAGCGAAAGTTGCTCCTTGCCTTTTTTAGTGGTAGTTAAACTGCCCCTTTCCAAGCAATCTAACAGCGCAGTAGTAGATGTAGGCGAGAGCCAAGAACCAAGCCTGACTACCCACCTTCTCCCCCTTGAAGTAATCTAGTGAATGCCTTACCATATCTTGATACAAGCGCACATCTGCACGCTTGCGGTCGTCTTCATTACCGCCTAGCAGGTAGAGTTCATCGTGAAGCACACAGGCTGTCTTGAAGAACTCATGATGGGGTGGCTTAATCCATGACAACCAGCCGTCCATTGCGCCACAGCCTTTGTTATCTTCCTTCATGGCTTTCGTCGTTTTGCTGTTCTGCTGGTGCTTGTTGCTCATAGCTCGACCACTTAACGCCATCTTTCTTTAGCCAATACTTGGCGAGTGTCTGAGTGATATATCCCACGGTTGAGAGGTAAAATTCAGTAAGCTCTTCAATCGTCTTGAACTCGTGATATACAGGATGTGTGTCATCCCCAAACTTAAAGGTTACAGGGAGAGTTCCGTGCGCACCTTGCAACTGCATAGCAAGGTCAAAAGCGGCCTTATAATTCAGTTGGTTCTCCTGCGACAGCCACACCTTCGAGCCCTTCCACTCAAAGCCCGACAATATCTCAGCATCGGCTTCGCTATTGAAGTAAGCCGTTATTAGAGCTTTGACCTCTTCAATTGTTGGCTTTCCTGTCCTTGTTTCTTCGCAAAGTGTGTCGCCATCTATCCAGCGTACTGCCCACTTATCCGTGTAGGGGTTGAGGAGTTCGAGGGTGTCAAAATGACTACCCTCTGTGTATTGCATTTTAGTTATCATAATCTCATCATTTAGAAGTTAAATGGCACTGCTAGATACTGCTGAAGGTCTTGCATGACTTCAATGTCTCCGCTGTAGGCTATTCGAGTAGTTCGGTTCGTTGCACCAGCATTATTATCCTCCATTAAAGGGAGTAAGACTCTTCCTACAGTCCATGCTTGGTTATACTTATTTCCTCCTATATCCCCAATAAGGAGCTCACGATTGTTTCCATTGCCAATATTGCTAAACATGCGAGATTCAAATTTTCCATAGAACTGCGTCTTGCTATTCTGTGTATTTGTCGCCTTCGTGACGTCTGCCAAGTCCATGAACCGCCCAAAGTGAGTACCTCGGACTTGCTGATTCCAACCTCGAGTAACCTGCATATAACGGCTCTCACCCTCTGCATTGGTAATCTTCCAATAGTTACCTTCATTATCTCCAAGAGAGATAGTAACTCCGCCGTCAAGGTATTGCGAGTAGCCACCAGAGAGGCGTCTGTACCCCATCAGTATTTGGCTATTCCTGTAATCTGCATAGGTGCTTCGCTCTGTCACCAAGCCTCCTCCGCTGTCCACTCGATAGCGCACTCCTTCATCACCCCAAATCTCGGAGTCATTCATACCTGACTGAAGATATGGTATAATAATCTGAACGAAATCACCTTTATCAGTGCGATAGTTATTACCGACAATCGTTTCTGGACACCTCGTGCCATATTTAAACATCGCAAGGTTGGCAATGTCCTTGTGCTCTTCGTAGGTTATTGGGTGCATGCCTCTCCCTAGTAGTGACGACCTTAACTGAGCGAGCGATAACCCGTCCACCTCTGCATTGTCGTTAGCTTGGTCAACGAAAGACCCGAACTTTGAATTGCGCAGGATACCCTTCATCACACCTATAAGGCAAGTCTTATGCTCCACCCAGAAGGGCTCGCAATCTTCCACCTTGCTGGAGTTAGTTAGCACTACATAGTGGCTAGCGTCATCGATTGCCTTACGCACCGTAAAGAGAAGCGTCTTTGCGCCTGCTGGTATATCGGCAATATAGTACATGCCATCATTGAAGTAGTCGTTTGTAGGCTCAACGAGCACAGCACTTAGTAATTTGCCACCCTCATCATAGAAGCCTGCGCCTATGCCACTCACGCCCAGCACCGAATTAAATCTAACCCTCTTGTATGAGGATAATTCATTTAGACGATAGCTGTTGTATGTCCTATTGTCTAGGATTGAACCACTTATCGTACTAATAGGCACTATAGCCTTATCAGGCATCTTGGCAATGTCCGAATGGCGCACAACCTTGGTCTCTCGCTGGTCGTATTCATCGGGCTTAACGACGCTTGCAAAGCAGGCATATTTCTTCCTATTCTTGATGTCGTTCACGCCTTTGTACCAATACCTAGGCTCATAAATAAACATATCGCCCTCCTCGCCGTTAGTACGAGCTTCAGTGCTATTAAACACGTCTTTCTTATCAGCGTAACGTCTCCAGTCATTGTGCTGGAGAGGGAAGACTTTCATCTTACCCTTCTCCGCCTGCTTCCCCATGCAACCAAAACGACTATCAAGTATCTTCTTGATATGGGCTGACACCTCGTAAGCCTTGCCAAAGCGTGCACCTGTTTGATTATCGAGATTGCTGATATTGGCGCACTCAGTAATGCTGTCATCCATTTCTAGAACGGTGTACTGTGGCTGTCTAAGGGCAAGCTCAGGGAAGTGTCTTTGGTACTCCGCAAACACAGCATCATCGATATACTTAGTAAGTTGATATCTGCCCACTAGCGCACAGTACTCAACGGCTGAGCCACGAGCGTCTAATCCCTTAACCGACATTAGTCGCTTAAGCAATGTATCATCACCTTTGATGTCTATGCCCTCAATGCGGAGACGCTCTAGACTTGTCATCTTCTCAAGGAGGACATTGTAATCGAGCTTAGCGCAATGGGCAAAGTCAAAGCTGGTAATGCTCGCCCAATCCGCCACGATAAGCCCACTCATTTCTAGGAGTGGTAATGAACGCAGTCTTAGTTGTCGAAGTGAACTAGGCAGAGTGAGCTTTACGAGTGGAGCACCCTCGGCAATACGAATACTCTGAACAGCTGTACCGCCGAGCAGTAGTTCCGTGAGGCTCGTCTGATTGCTCACATCAAACGATGTTGCACCTGAGCTCTCTGTTCCACTGACAGCTCTTTGCCCTGTAAGGTCAATGCGCTTGAGTGTGGTACAGGCACGTAGCATCATATACCACGGTGTAGGATTAGCACTTGTTGTTGGTGCAATCAGTTCCTCCAATATCTTACAGCCTGCTAGATTCAAGCTACCCTGCATGAATGGTGCAGTTGAGCCAAGGTCTAGCTTGCGCATACGGCTTGCCCCTGCCAAACGTATCGGGTCGTTTTGACTGATAGCATCCTCAAAACGCAGGGTCATAGTCTTGCCCGAAAGAACTTGCTCATACTGACGAGTACCTCCGTTTTGCGTTGCCCAACCAAAGAAGTACTCATCCCCTGCAGTTACCTGCATAGTAGTCAAGCCCTGACTCTTGCCCACGTAGCAGGGTATGTTATCCTTACGAATAGCATCGTCAGGGTTATAGTACGCATCACGAAGAGAGAAACGTCTATCGATAATATCCGCCTTGACAGCCTCCATTGTTCCGTCTAAAGCAAATACATAGTTCATCGTGCCTTTGCCATTGTAGTCAGTGTACGTTGGCTTGAGATACTTCACGATGTTGCTCTTGTTGTGCGTTCTCTCTGCCCAATCACGCAGTGGGCTATTAAGGTACTCAGTAGCAGTTTTGTTTGTCAGCACTGAACGCATCTTTTGTGCTATTGCCTTCATCTCAACTTCGAGGTTAGCAAGCACCAAGCACCAAAGTATAGAGTTATGCCCTTCAAAGGCGTACTTACTACGCTCTGCGTCAAACGTATCACGGCTTAAAGAGTAGTCGTAGGCCAGCATCGCATCATTACGCTTACCCATCGAGGTGTCACCATCGTAATATGTGTACCACCACACACGGCCATCCCAAGTACGGAGGAAGGTATTTTTTGCTCTTTGGTCTACGGCCATTAGGTAATCAGTCCAGACATACCAAGCGCAAAGGTTAGCAACCGAGAAGTATTGTGACACCTCTCTTTTGAACTTGTCGCTCTTAAATCTTGCTTTCACTTCCTCAGTACTCATACGGCTAGGGTCTACACCTTGAGGGGTGCAGTCCTTTACGAACTGCATTAAGCGAATAACAGCCTGCTTGACATTGTCTGGGGCAGTCGTTTCGGGGGTCTTGCCGTTCCATTCATAATCCTTTTCAGGATAAAGGAACTCAAAGGAAGCGTCAAAGCCGTTGGCATCTGTCTTAGCGAGCTGTGTTGCCACGTCTTCTGTAAACTTGAAATTCGCAACAGCGTTAGTGTTGTTTATTCCTTCAAGTGCGATCTCCGTACCATCCTTCTTGCTTTGCCCGAATATGTAACCACTCTTGCTCTTATCGTTGTTAAATTGCGCTGTGCCACAGAAGCGTTGAGCCTCCTCACTATTGCCAGCCGTGAAGACAGAGCAGGCAATACCATCGAGGGCTGAGCGAGCAGACTTGTCTACTTGCATCGCTGGGGTTTTAAGCTCGGCTATCTCCGTGCAGAGCTTGTTCCATAGCCTTGCACCACCTGTATTATTTTGCAGGGAGCTGTCTGCGTAGTCAACTTTGATATTGATTAGCTTCATAGGCTTTGCGCCTTCACGCATCGTATAGGTGCGGTCTTCAACTAATTCCCATACATCTTTATCGCCCTTGCCTACGTTGCGATACACCTTGCTATCCGTTAGCTTCTGCAATTCAAAGCGTAGGTTCTTCACTGGGTAGGTGGAAGTTGATGTACCCTGTCTTCGTACTGTAATGTCCGTTGCCTTAAGGTCATAGGCTCTGCCATAAGGAGAGCGGAAAATGATTTCAGCGACATAGTATCTAGTCTTCGTGTCGGTGGAAACACCCCAAACACTCTCAAGTCCTCCATTCATGATTACCGATAGAACGCCCTTCCCTTGTTGCACTAGTTTCTGCAGTGAGATGTCTCCTGTATCAGAAGACAGCACGTCATTGCGCTTTTGAAGCTCAAGCATCTCGTCTAGTTCTGGGCGGTCTGTGATGTAGTTATTCAGAACCTCATCATCGCTAAGAGCGGTGTTGTATATACGCAGAGAGCGGACGTCTAGGTCAGCTCCTGCGCTGTCAAAAACAATGTCTTGAGGCGTACGCTGAGAGAAAGCTGTATCTGTATAAACATCAGCTTTGCTAAGCACGCCATTGATATATAGGCTTACAACTCTTCTATCACTCTCTGGAGTGATGACGATAGCTAGTTGGTAAAACGCACCAGAAGCAAGAGGCATTTTTAATCCTAGGTCACGAGTAATCGTCTCACCCTCCTCACTGCGAAATTGCACGCTACCTCCGAAAGGCATTGTAATGCTGTGAGGCATCACGGCAAATCCAGCAAACGCACCCTGTTTGTGTCCTTCAGCATCGAAGCAAGAGAAGACAGCCTTGTCGTTATGCCTTACGCTCGTTGTACGAAGCTCACAAATGATGCTCACACCTGTAGCCTTGGCATCACGCTCAAAAGGCTTGTAATGAACAGTAGCTTTTGCTCCGCCCATAAGGTGTAGATTGGAAGCAATCCAACCCGAACTAGAGAAGTCTACCCCCTCAAAGGTTGTTGTAGTTGTGCCACTCGTCCATTCGCTTCTGCTCTCCTCGCTGTTGCTTCGTCCCTCGGACAACAACTCAAGAGCAGCACCCTCTTTAATGCCTAGTCCGCTAGCGGTATTGGCGACAACCTCGATGCCTATTGTCTTATCTCTACCCTCAAGCGAGTAGACGTAAGAACTAGTACTTGCACGCATCATGCGCTCTGTATGTCCTTGATACACTTTAACCACTGATACACGCTTGCCATTTGCCGACATCGTGTTTACTCCTGCATTAGTGCTGAGAGCGATATATTCCCAAGAGATACCCGTGTACTGTTCACCCAGGAGCGTAGGTGTTTCACTCTTGGCGAAGATGCGCCCATCTGCACGACTGAAAAGGACACCCACGAAAGGAGCGTTACTGCCTCCTTTGAGGAGGTCAAAATACAAGCTATTACTTTTGATGCCATCAGCTGTAGCGACAGCTTGAATACTATGTGAACCAGATGACAATGTCCTCAATGGGAGACTGAAGGTCTGACGACCGCCAGCACTTGTAAGGGGTTTACTTTCGTGCAACTCGCCATCTATATAAAGAGATAGCTCTTTGGCACTACCACGCACAGAGAAGATAGCAGATAGGTTTTCAGCGACACCACCGCCAGCGATGAAGGCTTCCACCTCTGTCTTATTGTACAGCGAGAGTTTAAGGTCAATGACCGACAAGAATGCTTGAGCCTTACGTGTCTTGATTTGTCCGTCTTCTTCGTATTCCGCTGTCAGAAGAATGCTGTACCCGTCAGCCGTCGTTAGATACTTGCTGAGGTCAAGCGTCGCCGTTGTGCCATTAGGGGTAGAGCCTAGCGCAATGTCCGCAATCGTCGTTACACCTCGCTTGAGTAAGATGTTTAGCCTTGCAGGTGTGCCATCGGGTTCTCCCTCTACGAGGTGATTGTAAGTATATGTTAGTACAACTCTATCGCCGAGCTTCACCCTATTGCTTGTTAGTTGGGTGATAAGCTGAGTCTTCGTTGAGTGGGTAGAACCACTGCCACCGCCTGCGCCACCACCAGAAACAACAAACTCTGTTACCTGCACGCCATTGCGTGATAGCGTAACCTTAGTGCCGTCTTCTGTTTGCTCAGTATCTGCGTCTAGCGTTAGCTTGCGCAACTCCTCAACGGCTTGCCTCACCGCTCTTGCGCTGATAGGTTGTGCGCTATCCTCAAGAGAGTCAGTAGCGGTAACATCAGGTAGTTGGAGTTCCACTTTGCTCGTGTGCGTGCCATCGGAGATACTGACTTCTGTAGCACCAGTGGTTTCGTTCAGTCTACTTGTAATCTTGTAGGGTTCTTGTCGTGGCGTGGAGAAGGTTACAGAGCTATCCGTCTGCCCTCCATGAAGGGTAATCGTTGTATCTCCGCTGTCATCAGCACGGCTAACCGATAAAGAGTAATCAGGCAGATTTGACCTGAGTGTCTCAATCGCTTTAGCTTGCTCACGCTTAAAGGTGTTAATCGCTTGCGTTTGCTCATTCTTAAAGGTCTCAAGGCTCTCAGCTATCTCAGAACTCTTTTCAGTAACAGAATGAACGGCTGTATCAACACTGCTTTTTAGTTCTGTAGCTTTGTGTTCAATCGCTCCCTCTAGTTCAGTCTTGACAGCCTTAATCTTTTCTGTAAGCTCTGGTATATCAGCTGTTATGTTAGCTATGTTTGTAGTTTGCCCGCTATCTTGCCATAGTCCAGTTGTTTTGCAAACGAATATCTTACATTCGCTTGTCTCTCCGACTAAAGCGTAATAGCCTATTTTAGGCATTGGAATAGCATCTTTTAGAGCTCGTTCTGTAGAGAATAATCCACACGCACTGGGTTGTACCTCCTTGGCGTGTAGCACACCTCCGACAAATAAGTCTTTTTGCACATAGATGGTTTCATATAGACTAGTACCTGTACCAGTTCCTCTACTTACCTCAAGTGCTGGCGACCACTTATTTCGGTACTTATACCATTTGTAGGGAGTGCCTTTGATTGTGGCATAGTCGGATTCTTTTCTTCCTTCAGGGAATGCTTGATAGAGTGCGTCCAATGTGTCAAACGCTCCTAAATGGTTCTTGTCTTCGCTCATTTCAGTAATTCTTTGCTAATGGTTATCATACGTCCTGCTACATCATCTTCACCAAAACTCATCGCTACGAGGCTTGCTGTTGAATGGATAAGAGCCGGTATTAGTTTCTCGTTGATGTTAAGTTCATTGTCTACAATCTTAGGTAGTGGCAAATATCTAGCCTGCTGAATAAATACAAACTCACCCTCTCTAGAGCTGTGGAATACTAGCCAAGTGCCGTGTGCATCCTGCTCAAGCGTTAGTATAGGCCTACTTGGTGAGCCTTGAATGCCTACAAACTTGCTCCTCTGCATTGGTATGCGCTGGTCGGATTGTGGGAGTATATTGTTCAGAGGATAACTCCAGTCGCTCATCTTAAAAGTGATAAGACGCAAAAAATCTTCGGGCAATAGTATGCGCCCTGCCCCTCGACCTCTCTGTCCACTATCCCATACGATTGGCGACTCGGATAAATCTGAGCCTATCCCGACCAAATGCAATGGGGCTTCACGGCTTACGATAAGTGCTGCTTGCAGAATCCTGCTTCTAATAATCTCTTCTTCTGTGAGCGTATCGATGTCCTCTTCTCTTAGCAACCTCTCAGGGTTGTTGTTTATGTCTAAGGCGATTCGTACCTCTCTCATTAGGTCTTGTACCTTCATATTAGGTTTGCTTTGTTTGCGTGCAAAGGTAGAACTGGAGCAATACCAACGATTTGTATTTATTAATAGGTATTACCACGAGGAGAGTAGAGCTTCTTGTGCCGTCTTGCCTCTTCGTTTATTGGTTTGCCTATTCCTCTTGATGATACTAGGAATGTCCATCTCTTGAAAGCATATATGTAGACCAATAGCCCTTGTCATTAGAAGGTCATCGTGTTTGCCTGCTATAGCTCCTACAGAACCATTAGGTTTCCGTTCGTAGCATAGGTATTCATCGATGCAGCGTTCGTCTCGTTCTGTGTATAGTCGCTCTCTTATAGCCCTCTGAAGTGATGCGATAACCATTGGCTTAGTTGAAGTATTGGTGTGGAAGCCGTACTTCTTGGGCATACGGTCTATAACTTCTTGCTCGCTTTGCTTGCGTGCATACAGATTGTCGTAAACATCTCTTATCTGATTGAGGATATAGTGCGAGAGGTCGCCATCCACTTGACGCTCCCTGTCGTGCGTTTCTAGGGTATTGCTTTCAATGACGAGTAGGGCATTGTTGTAGAACGAAGCTATTTGCGCACTCTTCCACGCTAAGACGTCCATATCGATATGCCCATACCATTGTGCGCATACACTCGGATTGCCTCCATCCATCATAAAGAGTCTATCAAATACTACGATAACGGAGTAGTCTGCCTTCTGACTACGCCCACCAATATCCACGACAACTAGATAGCGATTGCTGACAATCTCATCATCGGTATCCTCTTCGGGTAAAGCCCAAATGTCTAAGTGTCCATTGTCCGTCTTATCGAAGTGTAAGCCTTGCAAGGCTTCCTCCCCTGATGTGGATTTGCCTACGACCTCTCCTGTATATATAGGTGCTTTGCAGGTTTTGCGTAATTCTTCTACTTGGTAGCGGTCAAAGATTTTAGCACCACTATGTACGAAAGCTTCTATGTCATCACTCGGATATTCGCTTGCCATATCTCCGTGGTCGTTGTACTTGGCTCGTTCGGTGATATACCAGTGTATAGCCTCAAGCGTTGCACCCCTTTCCCATAGCCACCATAGATAACGACCACTTTCACATCGTTCGTTCTCGCTAATATCCCTATCCTTGTATCGGATAAGATTGTCGGCAAAGGCTCTCCGTTCGTCTTCGCTACTAAAGTCTAGGCTATACTGCTCAATCTCGTACCACGCTACGAAGAGCGGAGCGAATTGGCTTATTCCTTTCTTGGCTGCTTCCCATTCTCTGTGAAAGAAATTACCAGTGCCGTTGGCTGTGGACTCATAGACAATCATCGTCATAGGCTTGAGTAGAACTCCAGAGCAGGCAGAGCGAATAATCTCTTCGGGGCTTTTGCCTTCCGTCTTCTTCCATAGGCCGACCTCCGTGCAGTGTACTAAGTTGTAATCGCCACCACGTGCGCTATCGGGGCTTTCGGCACTTCCTATCTTGATGTTGCAGTTGCGTTGTGGAATGCGCTTGATATTCATCTCCGTCCCTACGCCCACTATCTTGGGTTCTTTGTCATTGAATGATGCGCCTATTGGGTATAAATGGCTTGTTGGGTAGGCTTCAATAAGTCGCTCAAACATACTCTTGACCTCCGTCGCAGCCGCCTTGACGTGTCCAACGATGAGGGAGTTCAGCCCCTCTTTGTGTATCAGTTGTAGCCAAGCCATATAAATCTGTACGGCTGTACTTCCGCCCCATTGTCTAGCCTTGAGTAGTATTAGGCGAATAGGTTTACCTGCCCTGCGCATCTCCTCCAATCGCTCTATCAATTTGCGCTGAGGTCTGTTTAGCCAAAATAGCATATCGCTACCGCCACCTTTGCGCTTGATATAAGCGTACATACCAGCCCAGAAGGGAAAGTCGTGCTTAAATCTGATACGCACAATGTTCTCTATGACCATCAAACGCACCTCTTCAGAAGGCTCTGCCTTGAGGTATTGGGTGATAAACTTATCAATAGATTTGGACCTGCAAACTTGCTTGATGAGAGGGTTAGACATCATCTCTTTGGGAACATATTGAGTCGAAATAGGGAAGCCACTAATCTCTAGAGGTACACGTACGCCAAAAGCCCCCTCCCCTGTAATTGGGTTAAAGGGGGCTTCTATTGCACGATGTCTGTCTTGATTGGTTTTCAATAGTTCGTCTGTAGTCATACAGGCTATTACTTGAGGCTACCACGGTCTGCTCGCTCGCCTTACTCTTGTCATACGATTAACCAGTGCGCCATTGATTTTCTGAAGTGTTAGTTCGCTTCTTTGATAATATGCACCTTGCTTCTCTGGGTAAGTCATCATCAGATATTCGCTGAGGGTTCTAGAGACGAGAAAGTCGTGTACTAGGTTCATCAGTAGAGCGTGCGTACTCATTGCGAAGCTGTCTGGGACTTTCATATACAGGACGTATTCATCAGGCTCTGTAAGGCTATCATCAAGCCAATCGCCCTCCTCGCTGGCTTCTTCGGTAAAGGGGTAGAGTGCGTGTCTCACTTCTGCGAATGCTTTAGTTAGTGAGCGCGTAATCATATCCCTATTGCCGTCCTCGATGACATCGGCTGTCGGGTGCTTCTGATGCTCGTCTTCTGTACGCATAACGTCCGCTTCGATAAAGCCCATCTGCGCTATGTCGTACAAGAGTTCGTCCCTTAGAAATCGTATCTCAATACGCTTGACATACTCCGTAGGGTCTTTATACCGTGGGCATCTCATTGCTCTCTGTCGTTATGGGTTTCTGTCCTTCTGTGTCCTCTTCTGGCTTAGGTATGGGCTTGCGTTCAGGACGCTTACGCTTGTTGATGACCTGCCTAATCTCGTTGATGTTTTCAAGGGATAGAGCCTTGTAATGCTGTGCGTCTGCCGTGTCAGTGGCTAAGAACCAATCCACGAGAGCCGTATTGACGATAAACTGATGGCAGAGTTCGCCTATCGCATCCGTGCCTGCTTCGTTGAAGTTGGAGGGTAGGGCATTGAGCTCTATTGTAACGACGGCTTCTGTTTCGTCAAGTTGTCTGTTGCTACACTTGAGGTCTTGCTTATTGATGTATTCGCTGAGTTTGCTCTTAAGCATAGACGTTGCAGAGCCAATACTGCGCAATATCTTATCCATCACAATACCTCCACTGCCAGCCTTAATGAGGGCTACGCTTTCGGGGCTTGCACCTAGTCCTGCTTTCTGCTCGGCCACTAGATGCGTTGTAGACTCTATCGCATAGACGAGTTCGCTCACATACAGTTTAATGGTTGCTGTTTTAGTTGCCATAATCTTAGGTTGTTTCTTCTGTTATAGGTTTTCTTTCTGGACGCTGTCGGGTATATAGTTTGGTCTTGGCTGATGAGAGGCTACTCTCAGCACTTTGTAGATAGGCATTAGCCTCAGCCTTATTGGCTATCATAGACCATTTGCCCGTAATGTACTCCACGCAGAAACTCCAAATGTTTTTATTGATGCGCATATTCAGGCTAGGCGGATAGTTCTCAGGCATATTCAGTCTAACCTCGTAGATATGTTCGTCCGTCTCGGCTTGCTCTCGGCTACTGATAAATGGTTTAATCAAATCCTCAACCTTGGCTAGTGCCTCATCATAGAAACGCTTCAGTTGGGCTTCGTCCTCTTGTATCGTAGAGATGCGTTCGAACGCTTCTTTGTCCTGCTCGGTGATTGCCTTAGACCCAATGTAGGCGGTCGTTCGGGCGACCTCATCAAGGATATAATCCCTATCAATTTGTATCAGTACTAGGTTCATCTTCTTGATTGTTTTCGTATGTGTTAGGGTTAGATTTGTGATTGCCTTTGCCGTCTGACTCAACTATGTCTGTGAGGATGTGAGATAGAGACCCTAGTGCGACGCCTCCGCCAAACATAGCGATGCGACTAAGCAATTTGGCCGATGTCTCTAGCTTGGCTCTCTCCTTCTCGTCAAGGCTTTCGAACCAGCTTTTTATCTCCGTAAGGGTAACAAGAGCCGTAGCACCCATAGTGATGTAGGGTTTGTCGTAGATATCGCTCATCACGAAGATGAGGTCTAGGACGAAGGCAACAAAGATGAATGAGAAGGACTGCACGACCTTCCAGAAACTAAGACGTATCTTATGGCTCTGTATCTGCTTGCTTTCCCTTTTGGCTCGGATAATGCCTAGTATAAAGTCAATCACGATAGCCATAAAGGCGCATATATTGAGGAATGCGAAGTAGAGCGTCGCTGTCTTGAAGTCGTGTATCATGCGCTCTAGCTCAATGTACTCTTGTCCGAGTAATGCAAATTGGTTCATATTTATAGAAGTGTAGTTAGTCTTTTGTAAATGAATAGTATTGCAAGTAGAACTAAGGCTACCCCGATGAGGTAATGGGATATCGGTCTTGTCCTGCTTACTTGGGTTTCTTGGGATTTGATAGACTCCCGAATACGCCCGCTGTGTACGCCCATCAAAACACGTGTGAACTTGCTGTCGTCACGCTCTTGCACATCCATTATAGGAGTGCCGTCTATTCGTTTAATCGTTATCATAGTAATGTTTATTAAGGTTTGATTTTATAAACTACGAATGCGCAACCTACAATAAGTAGCATAATCCCTGCGCCTATAGCGTAGGCTCTCCACATCTGAAAGAAGCTAGGTGTTTTAAACACCTCTTTATTTACTACCACCTTAATGCGCATCGTGTCAGTCTTAGTTATAATAAGGGTGTCGTGGACAAGCTTCTCTCGGTACTGCGTGCGCCACTTATGTTGATATATAGTGTCGCCCTTCTTCTCTACAAATACACTATCACGTAAGTAGATACTATCGTGTATCAGCTTTACCTGCGACACGAACTCAGTGCGCACACTTGTGCTGTCTCTCCTCTCCTCCTGCTTGATAGCCTTACGACCTAGCGAGCAAGAAGAAGCGAAAGCGAGCATACATATAAAAGTTAGTATTCGTTTCATCGCCTAAAATGGTTTATAACTCTTGCCGTTGTATCGGAGTACCTCCTTCCGATTATGGCCGTTTCGCCTAAAGCTAACGTGTATCCATTGGGGCTGACGGCTGTCGCCCTTCTCCCAAATAAGTTGGTCAAAGGGTAAATGCTCTCTGATAATCTCAAAGGCTGCCTTCATATCCTCGCAGACAAAGTCTACCGCCTCGCCCTTGGTGTGCTGACTCGTGGGCGCACCGCCCACACGCTTATTTACCTCCTTAGAGCGGTAGCCACTAGTTACCCGAATAGGCTTGCCGTAACGCTCTCTAAGAGGGTCTAGGACATTATCCACTAATGCGATAAGATTATCAACGGCAGAGGCTTCTGGCGTGTTATTCGCACTTACTGATGTGCGTGTAAGTTCGGTCAAATTGAAATATCTCATAATAGATTCAGATTAAAAAAGGAAGGGGCAACAGCCTGTAAAGCCATTACCCCTCAACCAACATAACCAATAATAAACAAATGAAAACGATTAGTCTAGTTCTGGGCAAATGAACTTAATTCCATTATTCTTGGCTGCCTCACGAATAGCAGTCTTGCTTCTTAGCCCTTGAGCCTTAAACCCAAATTTCTCAATGAGGTAAGCCTTAGCATCTTCTTGGCTAGGAATAACAACTTCTTCTAAGTTCGAAGTGTCCTCCTCTTCATTATACCCGATATTTTCTGTAGGTTCTTCTTTGCTGATATGCGTAGGCTTGTCTCGGTAGTCATTGATGATATGGATTTTGCCTTCCTTAAAGAGTGCGCTATTCTCAATAATCATCTGATAGAACGGGCTGTCGGTGCGATACTCAGCACTCTGCGAACTGAAGCCCGTATAGGAGCCGTGCCGGAATGGAATGCTAATCACTCCTTCGCCTACTCGAATAAGCGCATTCCACTCCATAACACCGCTAACACCATAGACCACCACACCTGTTTGCTTCTGATAGTCTCTCTTCATATCATTAAACAGCTTGAATTAGTCCGCTGTACTCGCTCCACTTAGAGCCGTTGTAAGTCCACATCTGACCCGCCTTAGCGCGCTTGTCAATCTCAGGATTGTCCGCTAAGAGGTAGTAGACAGCGTTGTTGATTAGTGCATCGCCCGAAGGTGCTGTTTCCTTGCTCCATACGAGATAAGAGGTTGCTCCGTCCGTTCCGCTTTCGCCCTCACCGTTAATCCAAATGTGGCACGTACCCTTAAGGGCTAGTGTGTCCCATACGATGGTAGAGTCTACTTTAACTTCGTGTCCCTCAATGTCGCCTGCGATATGCGTCTCCTGCTTGTAGACGTAGTGGACGAGTCGTTCGTAATCGAGTAGGAGAGCTGATGACTCCCAACCGCAAGTGTCAAAGGCTGGCTCACGCTTAATATCAATAGCACCGAAGACCGTCTTGATGCGAGTAATTGACCAGCCTAATTCGTTGTCGGTTACTTCCATCTTAACCTCTGGGTGCTTGCTGAAGTCAATAGACTGAATTTGCTCAAGCACATTCTTACCGCAGAGGAGCATACCCTTACTTGGCACATCTTCGCCAGTGTAGAACATCTTGGCTAGGGCTACGAACTCCTCAAATGTCCAGCGTGATGAAGGACGATTAAACTCCTTGAGTACCTGCCAGCGAATACCTTCTGTCGTGTAGACATACTGCATACCGAGTTTGTCGTGTGCCTTAACCTTGATTTTACCCTTACGACCACTTAGGAGGGTGCGATTGCCCTTGCGCTTGAAGTTGCGTATCTGCGCTTCTGCGATAATCGCATTGGTAAATGGAATTGCCTTGCGCTGCTTATCGAAGTATTCACTAACGATATTAGTCATACCGCGCTTCTGAAGGTAGACTTCCTTACCTACTGGTAGTACTAAGTCGGGAGCGACGTCAGTTTGAGTTTCGCTAAGAGCATTACTGAGAATGATGAGTTCGCTACCTGATGGGATGTCGGGAATAGTACACACTTCATCTGTTGGTGCTGTCTTAGGCCCATTGATAGGCATCACGATTGGGTTCTGCGTAGATGGGTCTGAGCCTACAACGAAGAGCATAAGCGGCTTGCCCTTAGTAACCTTAGCACCTGCGCTGTCATAACCATCTACACCCGGCACAAGAATAGTCGTGAACGCATTGCATAGGTTGTTATTCTGAGCATCAATAGGTAGTACTGTTTGGTTCTGACTGCCCTTGCTTACTGCTGATGTCGTGTAGATAATCGCACGTTGCTCGTCTATCATATAGTGGAGTACCTCGGGCGAGTCTACTGCCACCTTCTTAGCGTTGAGCATCAAGCTCATAATTGGGGTTTCGTCACTCTCAAACTTAAACAGCTCCGCATCAATATCGGGCTGAATGAACTCACCTAGACCGACTCCACCCGTTGCGGCTGCGGCTTGTGATACTGTAGCGGCTGCTCCGCCTAATTGCGACTCCTTGAGTGCGCTTCCTGCGCCTAGGTCCTTAGCTCCTGTCATCGCGGTAACGGTCTGACCATTAGCTGATGTAACTACTGTTTCTGGCATAATGTATTCTCTCTTTTTATTTTTTTATTCGTATTCCTATTCCTATTGTGCGCCCTTGGCTATATCGAAAATGCTTCTTCTCTGAGGCTGTGCTGGTGCTACACCTGCATTACCACCTCCCAGTTGAGGTAAGCCATCGCTTTCTGTGGGCTTGCGTAGCTTCTCCGTAATCTTAGCATTGCGCCCTCTGAGTTCTGCTTCTTCGCTTGTTTCGTTGATGTCTCGTTCGTAGTTCACAGCCTTGAGTGCCATCTCTATGGTCTCGGGGCTAAATTTACCTACGATACCATCTCGCACTATCCCAATAAGGAGAGCCATAGCGGCGTCTATCTCTTCATCAGGGATACCTCTTTCGTCTTGAAGTCGCTCTAGATAGTCTAGGCTTTCTGCTTGATTGGCTTGGTACTCTTCATCGAGTCGCTTGTTTTCGGCTACTTGTAGAAGGTATTGTTGATTGGCTTCTGCGATTTCTTCCTGCCTGTCGGGGTCGTCTAAGATGTCTCGTATCTCTACGCCAAATCTCTTAACTAGGCTCATAACAGGGTCTTCGCCTGCCTGCCAATCCTGCAAGAACTCTGCGCTTCGTGGGTCTGTACTAAACATATCACTTAGCTTCTGAGCCTGCTCACGATGTGTTCCTAGTTCGCTTTCGTAGTCGTCATAGTCTTTATTGACTCTGTCGTAGAAGGTGTCATCATCATCGAGGTCGTCATCGGGGTAACGCTCCTTAATGCGGTCTCTAAGCTTGGTTCGCTTATCCTCAAGAGGTGGATTATTTACAGCCTCTTCTTGCCCTTCTTCTGGTGGTAATTGTTGATTATCCATTTAGTGCTTGCTAATTTCGTTTGGGGGCAAAATTATCCACTGCTAGAGCCCTTTATCCGATATTTATTAATTGATAGGGTATTAGCAGTATAATGAGTAGGGGAGACGCCTTGCTTGGCGTCTCCCCATAATCAAAGTTATAGTGTTACTTGAGACTATTATAATTCATTTCTACTATCTTTCAGAACTTCCTTTTGAATTTTATTCATACTCTTTGAGATAGTCTTTCGGCTTTCATCATTAGTTACCTTCTGATACTTATCCCTCAATTTGAATAATATGTCTAGCTTAACCTTGTTCTTTTTGAAAAACTTGTATTCAGGGGACTTTACTAGCTCCATCATCTCATCCATCCAATACGCTCTATCAACAGTATCTTTGGACTCTCGTAGCTGTTTTTTGTATCCTAGTTTATCGTGTTCTAGAAGTTCTTTTCGTCTCTCTTGAAGCTCGTAAATCTTACGGCTTAATACTCCATCTTTGGCTTGAGGTATTGCCTTATAGAATTTACGTAGCATCACAGTATTGTTTAGCTTGCGCATATCAGAGTCAAAGGGCATCATAAATGTCTTGAAAAGAGCATTCGTTGCTCGCCCTGCACCACCAGTAAATCCCTCCAAAATATGCTCTACCTTTTCGGGGTTAATGTCTATCTCACCCTTACGCACTTTATTCCCGCCAGACCATTCATTAAGCATCTCTGAAGTTTTAGTGAAAATAGGATTAGCGTCTTTGGCCTTAGTCCATTCTGGATCTAGCTTGTTAAAGCCATTGTCTTTGTAGATAGACTCTCCGTAGTAGTTCGTATTAACTGCTACTTGCTCTAATGGTTGGACAACAGAAGGGACGATGTTAATCCACTTTTTATCCCCATTACCTCCAGCAGGGTCTAATGGGAGTAGGGAGGTCATACCTTGGAGTATTTGTCCCGTTGCCTCAGATGTAGTCATAGCCCCCCTCTGAACTTCTGCTAAGGCAGAACCTAGAGTAAAGAATGGCTTAAGTTCTGGACTTATAGGTAGGTTGATATATGTAGAAGTATCAAGAGGATTACGTATAATCAAGCTAGATAGACGGCTGTTTTGATTGATATTATCATAGGCATCCTCATCGTCATCATCTCCACCTGCAGCAGCTCCGATTAGTTCAAATAGGATAGGCTGTAAATATGCAAGTGTAGCCATCGTTCCTATCATGGCTGCTATTCGCTTTGGGTGTTTACGAGATACTCGTACAGATTGCTCTAAGGCCTGTACTGCAGGATTGAAGAATATGTATAAAGCTTGAAAGAATGCAGCTCCATATCCACCAGCTCCCTTTTTGTTAAAGTTCACCGTAATGTTCTTGGCATCGGATATGCTTCGCTCAATACTGCGTCCCGACTTTCGGCTAGCCACGAAGGTTGCAAAACGAGTATTCAATTCAATAGCCCCATTGAAAAGTTCAAGTCCTTCCTGTAGGATTTCAAACCCGACCTTCATACGACCAGCTTCACCCTTAGCCTTTTTTAGTTCCCATTCAACCTTCTTCTTTAGGTCTTCAATCTTGCTTATTTGAGTATAGCCCGTCTGTCCTCCGTTTATCATAAAGTCGTGGAACATCTTATCTTCATTACGGCTAAGGTCTAATGTGCCAGAACGCCATCTTTTATACAACCCTAGAGAGCGTTTTAGTCCTCCCACGTATTGCTTTTGAAAGTCCTTCATATACTTAGACCCAAGACCCTCTTGTGCAAATATCATAAATGTAGCATGTTGGAAGTCTCGCACAGCGTTGGTTATGATAAATTCAGGGTTGTATGATGTATGCATAGCAGATATCCATCTGTTAAACGGACCTACTATCTTCTCTATCTGCCCGCTATACTGACCTGCATTTATAGAGCCGTTAATAGCTTGTGCTGCTCTTGGATTACCATTGACAAATATCGTGTAGAGCTGACCGCCTCTATAGACAGTTACTGTATGCTGTTTGCTTTCTCCTAGACTGCCGTTCTTGTCAAAGGTTATGTTCTTACGAGAATCCTTAGGCGGATATTGTGTCGCTTCCCCTAGTTCTTTGAGATTATTCATATTCTGATTGAACTCAAGCAAGGCTTCAGATACTTCTTCAGGGCTGGCGTCATCATCTATATCGGGCGTGACGAGTTCCCAGTACTCATTACCCTCTTGGTCTATTTTCTTTTGAAACCAAGCATGACTATACTGCAATAGCTTGTCGTCTGCATTCTCGGCTAAGTTTAGGAATTTCAACTTCATCATATTACGATTACCTTGTCGAATGGTGTCTTCGGCTAGCTTAATCATCATTGCAATGGGGTCATCAGAGACGCTTGTACGACCCTTGGCACTTTTGCGTATTGAGTTACCACTCATCGTTCCAGCCCCATCAAGATACTCCCATTCATCTTCGGCCCTATTGCTATCCCAGCCACGCAATGGAATATAGTACTCAAACATTCCTTTGATGTGCTCGTAGGTCTGTTTGCCGATAAGGTTCTTCTGTCGTCCTAGCTCTAGCGTCTTCTGGTTTGCATTGCGCACAGAAGTCCATAGAGCGTCGGTGTTAAACTTATTCTCAAACTCCTCAACCATATCTTGGGCTAGCTTTGTGAAGTTCTCAGAGCTACCTGTAAGACCTGTTAAGCCTGAATAATCCTTAAACTCTCCCTTGTACTCAAACTCCTTGGGTTGATAGTTAGGATTCTTCTGATGTTTGAGAGCTTCTTTGCTGTCCCATTTATCTTTAGCAGTCGCTCTGTCCTGAGCATTGTAGTATTCATTTCTTTCCAAGCCGTGCTTAGCCATCATGTAGACTCGTATCTCCTCGTAGCTGACTCCGTCCTTGATGAGCTTCCCTAGTGCATCTGTAAGGGGCTTAACATAACGGTTTTCGTAATGTTCCATCTCGCTAAGGTTCTTACTTCCCATTGCATTCTCGGCTGTGTAGGCATCTTCAAAATCACGCAGGTCTCTTCCTAATGCATTCTTTGCAAGAGCATCTTGAAGAGCTTTAAGGGAAAGCATGCTGTCTTGGTAGGCTTCTCTTAATCGCCATAACAAATTAGCTGACTTGCTCTTATTGCCATTCTCATCTGTTATACGAGTAGTGCGGTTATACTCGGTTTTGGCTGCACTTTCATTCCATGAGGTCTGGCTATTATTGCCCTGCCTAAAGCGTATGCCCTCAGAGCCTCCCTGCATCTCATCTAAAATTTTCCTCTCAGGCTCGTAGGAAAATCCAACTCCATTGAGTAACTTTGCAAGTGAAATAGAGTTATTCCGTTCTTGGTCTGATGAACTCCTGCTTACAGGCGTCTCGGGCTGGAGTAGCTCTATTTCTGTTATATCATAGTTGTGCATACGAGTGCCTTGTTCTGTATTAGCAGAAACAATAGCTGTCGTTTTAACTCTGTATGTTACTTTCCCTATCGTAATCGCCCCATAGAAGCGTTGTACATTCTCTATATTGGTATCATTGGGGTTATCCGCCTTGCGCTCACCATCAATCTTTACTCTGTTCCTATGCTCTTCAATCAGCACAGAATTACCCACAATCTGAGTAAGAAGGGTTAAAGCCTGACGATAGTCTTCCCTTGTAGAATTAGATAAACTATTCCCGAGTTTATGTTTCGTCTTCTTACTTACATTCAGCGCATAGCCGTCCATTGTCACAACCTGCTTGGGCAATGACTCAATAGCCTGCTTGGCTTCGGCTGTACTAACTCTTCTCTTCTCAGTCTGCACAACTGGTATTTCTGTGCTAGGACTGAGTGTAGTGATGGCTAGCTTATTATCCAGCTCGCTAGGTACAGAACGCATTTCATTATCAATCTTACGATACCTGATATCGTCATTACTTTTATCAAATGTTCCCTTATTCTCAGTGGCACTCTTGATTTGACTAGGTGTAAAAACAGTTATCATTTGTCCTTGGTCCCAATGGGTGAAGAGGACGCCATCGTGTCCTTTGTCTTGTAGTAATGCAGTTCCTTCACTCGGCTCAATAGGTCCGCCATCCTTACCATAGATTTTTCCGACCTCACTATCGTAATATGATGGAGAATTTCCTTTAACTATAAATGGGTTTCTTAGATTTAAGAAGCTTGAGACCACAGAACGACCAAATGACCTAGCAAATTCTTTGTTCGGTGTAAAGTAAAATCCTTTACCCATCCATGCAGTTTTTTGTAGCCCCATATCAAAGGAATAAAACTTATTCTTACTGCCGTGGTATACAATCATAGGTTCTCCATTTTCATCTAGCACCTTAGAAGCATCCTCGGGGGCGTTCATCCAATCGCCAAACCAATTCTTAAAGGCTTGTGTACGTACTTGTAACCACTGCTTCTCTGTGAGTTTAGTTGGTTTGCCATTGGGTGCTTTCATAAACGTACCATCTTTCTTAGCTTGTGCTTTGATAGAACGCATCTCTGCGTCATTGCTAGTAGCTCCTCTGCGCTCCCTCACCCCTTCTGTAACCTTCACTTTCTGTGGAAGTCCTAGGCGATGACGCATAGCGATGTCTCCAGCCTCTGCGAGTATTGCTACTTGCTTTTGCTTCATTTGGAAGCTCTTCCATAGGATGTAGCGTATATCTCGGTCTTGTATATTCCAACCAAGAGTCAGTTTTGCACGGCTTATCATATCTCGGAATGCGTCCACAATTTTCTGCCACGTAGAGCGACCCTCTCTGTCAGAGAATCCCCTCTCAGAGAGTCTTGCGATATATTCCTCTGTTGCTTCTTGTACTGCTTCTTGATAACTTACAGCTCGGCTTGTTCCCTTGCGCTCGTTGTAGATAGTTCGGGCTTCTCGGTGTACCTCACTCAGTGCCTTACTTGGCAAGCCCTTATGCACTCTATCAATGAATGCCGTAAACTCTTCCTTGCCTACATACTCCTGCAAACCCTTATGACCTACAAATTCGTGGAATATCGTCTCTAAGACATCAGCCACATCTGTGTTGTTGCTTAGGATAATTACGACATTTCCACTCTTAGGGAGATAGAAGCCTTTCGCCCCTCGTGCTTGTCGTGCGCCATCTTCTCCGAGTATATCTACAAGTTCCTCTTCGTTGTGAACTACAACGACTTCCTCACCCATAGAGTGGGCAAGTCTAGTTGCCTCTCTCTCCATTTCCGCGAGTAGTTGATTGCGTTCTGATGCTTCATCAGAAGATGTGCTTCGACGTCTAATGGAATTGCGATTATCCCAAGAGGAAGAAGAGATTTTACTATAAGCCTCCTGCTCGTCCATCCCATATAGTTTGGCGAGTGCCATCAGAGCTGTCTCTTTACTTGCACTAGATAGATTCTTCTCTCTTATGGCTCTATTCTGTGCTTCACCTTCTTCAATATTTTTTCTGTCAGCTTCCAGCGTCTCCTCTATGTGTGCATCATAGAACTCATTAGCCAAACGTTCTGCTTTCGCCTCTATATCTTCGTAATGGGCATTCTCGTCCCACTTAAGCATAGTCGAGAATAGGTTCTTCAGGCTTTGGGGATATTCTCCCCAGTGTATATTCCTATATTGTCTTTCCTCTTTTCTGAAGTAAGTCTCAATCATTCTACGCTCAGCGTCTTCTCTGTTCTTAATGCGATGGAATCCAACGCTAGGGTCCTCACGTTCCCACGTCCATTCTCCAGCCTTGTAGGCGTCAGCTATGGGTTTGATGGCTTTTTTGTTCTGCTTATACCATTCAGACAAAGGCATACTAGGATTTTCATCTTCTCCTACATATGTAGCCTCTCCTTGCTCATTATATTCGTACTCTCCGTTGATGTCGTATCCTTGCCTGCTATTGTACCCATCATCAAATGTTGCATTGTCAACCCACGAATAATAATCCGTTTCACGGAATGTTGCTCCCGTGTGATGCCATTCACTGATTTCGATTAACCCTAGGTCGTTAAGCATCTTGAAGTCCGCTGGGCTGATGCCGTATTTCTTCTTGAATAGGCTTGCAGGGAATTTCCCAGCCTCCTCTGCATACTTGGCATTGTTGCTTATAGGTGTACCATCTGCTCTCTCTGTATACCCCGATTGAAACTCTACATACCTTCCTCTGAATAGTATATCGTCATCAAAAGCATTTTCCTCAATGTTTGGATTTTCAAATTCTTTGATTACCTTTGTGGCATCAGATAAGCTATTGAATTGATTTCCGCCTCCAAGATAATTGGGCTCTTGGGTTGAAAGAAATTCGGTAGCTTTCTTTTTATCTACCCATGTAAGCAAACCCTGATTTATCCATCCAATAATACCTCCAACTCTATCCTTGGGGTATAGACTGCGTACATCGTTTACCTCAACATCCATCTTTCGGCTATGCTCACTCTTACGAACTTGAAGGGCAACAACAAAGTTATTCCCTCGCTTATCCTTTAACTCTGTAAGTATAACCTTAGCACCTTGTTTCGTTCGGCTATTGAAAACAGCTATAGGATTAGCAAGTGATTGGGGTAGGTCAGTAATATCTGGTAAGTTGAATGGATGCAAACTTGAATAGGCTACAGAAGCCTTCTTCTCTAGTCTTTCTGCAGATAGTTCAATAGGCAAGTTCGGTATACCAGCACTCTGCAATATATCGCTAGGCATACCAAGGCTATAGACATGCCCCTTGGGTAATGTACCGTCTATCTGTGCTTGCAGTTGCTCGTTGAAGCGTTCATTGACCTCTTGTAGTTCTTGACCTCTTCGAAAGCGTATTGTTTCAGGCTGTATAGCTTCATTAAAAGCTCTCTGTCTGTCCTCTTCGTTTCCTTGTTCGTATTCGTGTATAGACAAGCCTTGAGCCTTCAAAGAGTGCTTAAGCTCTTCGCTTAGGTTGCTAGGGATGATAGCAGACGAGAACTCATTAAAACCTACAGGTCTCTCAAACTTAGTTTCAAAGTAGGGAACAGGCATCTCATTGCGGATAGCATCTACCATCGCCTTGAGTTCTGTTACATCCTCATCCGTTAGTTTGATGCCGTATTCCTTTTGAGCATAAGCTTTTGGTTCTACGTTTAAAGCAGTATTGAGGACGTAGTCCCCTCCAATACTAGCCCATTGAGGTTTGAGCTTGAGAACAAATTTGTCAAAGACCTTGCTCCATTTTTCATCAAAAGCCTTACGTGCTTCTTCGTTTGCTAGTTGTCCCTTGCCTTTGCGAATAGCATTAAGTGTACCAGCCTTATTAATTAGAGATGCAGCAAAAGAATGGAACCCAAAATCTCCTTCTGTACCTTGCAGTCCTTGCTTTTTCATGGCTTTACTGATGTTCTCAAGAGTAGCTGGTAAGTATTTCTTTGAACCATCAGAACGAAGTCCATCAAATAGTAGTTCCTCTGCTTGGTAGTGTTCTGCCAAGCCTGCCAGCCATTTATTGAAAGCGTCAGCTTGTTCGTCAGCAATACGCTTAGCCTCTGCATTTGATTGGTCTACACTCAATTTACCCTCTAAAATACTACTGTCATATAAGCCACGACCAAGGTCTAGGAACGTGTCGGGGTATCCTACTTCATTTACATAGTCAAGCCCTCTTTGGAGTATCATCTTCCCTCTTGGTAGAACTTTCTCTCCTCTTGCTATTTTCTCCTCTAATTCGTTCAGTCTTGCTTTACGACTCTCCACATAGTCTTGCGTATATTCTTCAATGCTCTTTGGGTATCCATCTTGACCAAGTAATAGGGACGATATAGCATACTGATGACCAGTACTTAAAGACTCATAGCGTGTTGCGCCATTGCCTATTTCTAGAGCTTTGTCTGCTAACTCTTTTGGATATTCCCTATTCTGATAGTAGACTAGTGAAATCCCTTGCCCAGTACTATGTAGATAGGCTTGATATAGACCAGATGACAATCGTCCCTCGTTTATCCAATTTTCTACACTTTCAATAGCCTTATACTTGAACTCGCTAGGCAAGCTTCTAAACTCTTGGTAGAGTAAATCGTGCCCTTTGTCTGTAAGATGCTTCTCTATTATTGGTACTCGTGGAGTATAAGCATCGCCAAAGAATGTACCTGCATTCTTACCCGTCGTCTTGTTAATTTTACTTGATGGCATCACAAGGGATATTTCTCCATAGCCATTGTGCTGTTGGTGTGCGCTGTCAATAACAGCGATACTAGGGTTGGCAAGTCCTCCTAAACGTACTGCTTTATGGAGTTTATCCTCCGTTAGATTATGTACCCCAACAAGTGTTTTAGGCTCCTCGTTGCTCTTTCTTCCCCTAAAGCGTATGCCTTCAGTACTGTTGTCTTCGTCCTTTCTTGTATCTTCGTTCCCTACTTTGCCTTCTGTGTTTTGTTCAGCATCTAAGGCTTTCTTTGAATTGCGGACAAGGAGCTTGTACCATCGGATTTTATTCGCTAGTTCGTCTAGTTGTGGCAGTATATCTTGTAAGCCTGGAGCGTGAATTAAAGCGAGTTCATTTCGATTCTCCTTGCCTACAAACATATATCTAGCCTCACCATTGAATTGCTCTTCGGTCATATCAGGCACAGCTCCGCTCTCATAATAATCGCGCATAGCTTGATAAGCCTTCCTGCGTAGAGAGGAGGCTTCGGATTGAAGTCCTTCTAGTTCTTGCTCAGCTTGAGCTATTACCGCTTCTTTTTCAGAACGAGTTAGGTCTGTATTTTTTTTACTACCTTTGTCCTGAAGAATTTCTTTAAGTTTAGTATCATGGATACTAGGAATAGGAGCTTGATTTTCATCTACGGAGTTCGATAGTCCGTTAAGGGTGTCAATTAAAGCTCCTTTTTCTATTTGAGTTAGCCTATGGTCGTAGTATTTACTATCTCCCTTAACTCCTATTACAATCTTGGCAGTGTAGTCTTTACCATCTATTATTAGCCCTAAGGCATAGTAGCGATAACTATCATATTTTCCATTGCTCTTTGTATTGTGAATCTCATCTATGAAGATGCTATTCTCAATGAGTTTAGGTATGACAGATAAACTTTTTAAATGAGCTATATCTGTAGTTCCATGAGACGTAACCTCATTAATCCCAACCTTAGTGATATTTATAGCTTCGCCTGTATCTTTATTGACATACTTTCCTCTCAGGTTTTCTTTCATCCACTGCTTCGCACTAGCTCTATCTAAGGTGTATTTCCCTTCCCAGTCATTATTGCTGATTATTATCGGGTTTGACTCACGTAACTTGTTTAGACGTTCTTCCTTTGTATCTCCTACCTCCCTAGAGTCTGTCTGACTTCGTCCTCCAGTTCGGGAAGGTTCAGACGTTCCCTCCGTTCCATTTCGCTCTTTATAATCTGAAGAGCCTCCTCGTTCCCTCTGGCTGCCATTCTGAGATGCATGAGCCACATCTGAGCTAGTAGTTTTTCCATTGTAGTCTATGTTTAATTGTCGTTTAATTGCTTCTGTTAGGGTATGTTTTTTGCCTGACTCCTCATCAAACATATCCGATGTTAGTCCTTGTATATCATCATACAGGGCATTGAATACACTGCTCGTGTAAGACTGCGTTGCACCACGATATACTCCTGCGAGATGCAGAGCAAAGTTACTGAAATGTAATCTATCGTTGGGGATATAGATTTCTCCACTGACATCGTCAAATACCTGTTGGCTTAGCCAGTCATCTATTGCCATTAAGGCTGTTTCTGTATTCTTAGCCTTAGAGAAATCTTTTGAGTTGCTCTGCAATATAGCATAAGCCCGAATGCTGTCTTGCACCTCCATGATGATACGTTCGCTCTCTGGGCTATTTAGGTCGCGATAGATTGTTGCTAATATAGCCTTCTTAGCCTTGGCAGGTAACTTCTCAAAGTCATCTCTTAGTTGCTGTCCAGCACCATTAAACAGTACCTCTGATAGTATGTTGATTAGGTCGTTTTTGGCTTCTCCTGTAAGTTCCCCCTTGGCCTTAAATGCTGATTGATACTGCGTATCTGTAATGTAACCTTTACTGTGCATCCACTTGAGAGCATCTGCGCCATTATGGTCTACGACTGAGGATAGGTCCATATCCTCATCCCCACTGAGGAGTATTCTTGAGAAGCTCTGGATATTATCTCCCATCTTAGTAATAGTTTGCATAGGCTTGATGCGTTCAACACCTCCACTTTCGGTATCACTGGCACTCATTTGACCTAGGCGGATAGCATCATTATCACTAACTTCTAGAGTAGTTACAAGTACAGGCTTGTTCATTTGCATGATTGCGTCCTTGGATAGTCCTAGACGTTCTGCGTTGTCAAGAAGGTACTGCTTGTACTTTTGCGCCTGCTCTTGCTCGTGTTGGTACATATATCTAAGAGCATCAGAGCGATTATTACCTTGAATAACTTCTCCCCTGCTATTGACAATTGGAGCTCCAGTATAAGCCGTTGCATTTCCCGTAATTTCTTCTGGGCGCATATTTCCGGCTATTCTTCTTGCAGATAATACACTAGCATCATCTATTCTGTCTTTGGGTTGAGCCTCATCAATAAAGAAATTGGGGTTACGTTGCCCTTGGATATGACTTGGCTGGAGTTCATCGGCTTCAATGACCATAATACGACCTGTTGGCATATCTTCATTAGAAAACTTAACTTGAACTTCATTTCCAGATACGCCATTACTTATGCGCTCTTGTCTATCATAGCTCTCTCCATTACTTCTTCTATATCCCCTAGCTCTCGCATTCTGTGGAGTGTCGTCTACCCAATCGGGAACGCCCTGCAACTTTTCTTGTCTTAGGCGTTCTTCCTCCAGTCTTTCGGCTTCTTGTCGCTTCTTTTCTGCTCTTGCTTGTTCATCAGCCTCCTCTTGTCGCCTTGCTTCTTCAGCTTTAATACGGTTCTGTTCACGCTCTTGAGCTTCTGCTTGAGCAATGCGCATCTGAGGTACTTGTAGTACTCGTTGTAGCCCCTCTATTTCTGCATCGATACCCTGAAGCCTTTCTCTACGACCGATGACGTATTGGATTTTCTCCTCACGTGTCTGTCCCTTGGGCTTGGATATTTCCTTTTGCAACTTCTTACGCTCTGCCTCTAGGTCTGATATGTCCGAGCTTATAATCTCTCTTGCGCTCTCATCTCCTACCTGTTTAGATAGTTCGTCCCACTCGTGTTCTTCCGAGCTTTCTTCGCTGTGGGGAGTATCTGATACTGCTTCTTCCTCCGTCATAGGGCGACCAATAGGGCTGTCCGAATTGGGAGTAGGTGAGGCAGGTGTGCTGTCTATACTTGTATCGCTCAGCTGTGTTTCCTCATTGCTTGATGCGTCAGGAGTGTCTATATCGAATGAGCCTTGATACATTTGGTCTAACTCCTCACGAGTTAAATACACAACTCTATCTCGCCCTTGTATAGCTCCTTCACTTGATGCTACTTCTATCTTACCATCTTCGTTTTCTTCAGAGACGATTTGAGCTCGTACGCTTGTGCCATCTTCTCTCTTGAGGATAACACCATTACCCTGTTCGTATCGCTTAGAGTTATCGCTATTGGGGTTGAATGTATTATCTGCGCTTTCGCTAGCAGTAGAAGAAGGAGGATTAGGGGCGACAGCACTTGCCTCTCCTGATTGTTCAGCAGTTTGACTAGGGGTTAGGGTGGTAGCAGAATCCTTCTTTCTTTCCTTTTGCTCTAGGGCTTGACGCACTGTCATAGCATCTTCCATAGCCGTTGCCACGGCATAACGCATAACAGCCTTCTTCTGATTGGAAGTGGCATTAGGGTTTTGCTCGGCCCACTCTGATATGGTTTTTGAGACATCATCACTATTGCCAATGAGCGTTTTCATTTCCTGCCATTGCTTGTACCCGAAGGCACGTAGACCCATTGCTTGAGTCTTCGTATCCTGTGCGACAATACTTCCAACCTTTAGGGAGACTGTAGCCATAGGCGCACCCATAAGACCTATGATGATAGTCTTATTGATTTCAGGGTTAAAGACTCCGTTGTTGCTATTGGTGTCAAGTTTCATATCGCCAATAGTTACGGCATTGAGTAGGTTGTTATAGACCTCCTCTAGATACTCTCCTGGCAATCCATCGTAATGTACTTGTTCGCCTACCGAATTGACCGCTTTGCCTACTGATGTCTTCTCCATACGAGCGAAGAACTTCTCAACAGCACTAACGGCCTTATCGCCTAAGGTCTTCGTCAGCAGTTTGCCCCCATACTTGTTGATAGGCTTCATCAGCGTACCGATGTATGCGCCACCAGTTGCTTCTGTACCATACTCTAGGGCTTGACGTACAAGAGACTTACCGAAGGCCTTGAGGAAGTTATCTTCTTGGTTCGTCCTGCCCCCATAGACTATTTGCCCTGTTTTGCCGTCTACATCGTACTTAATGTCCCCGATTTGCTCATCAGCTGCACCTTTTAATGTACCGCCAATACCTGTCGTTAGAGCTGTGCCTGCTCCCTCTAGCGCAATATCGCTGACCACTCGTGCCGTACGACTGATAGCTTTGGTTGCCACACGGCTAAGTCCACTCTTGAGAGCCGACTTGGCGACGTTCGTAGCTACCGAACGTCCTAGACCATTAGCAGGGGATAGGGCAATATCCCGAATAAATGGAAGCATATTAGCCGTTGTTTCTCCTGCGCCATATCCATATCCTATGGCTTCTTTCGTAATGGCATCTACATAGGCGCGTCCCGCCTTACTATTAAGCAGGGCATCTTCGGCTGGGGTTAATTTCAGTTGTCCTTTGTAAAGGGTTCGGAGTAATTCGGCATCCTCCTTAGTGGCTTGTCCGCTATTAAACTTCTTCTGCAGTTCGAGTTTACCGATAGCCTTAATCGCAAGCCCTGCTTCTCTGAGGTCTCCCTCTCCGCCGTCCCATATACGTGTGTCGGTAACCGTATCCACAAAGCCACGACCAGCATTTTTGAGAAATGGGCCGAAACTAGCATCTTCTTGCATACTCTTCTTGGTCGCAAGTAACTTTTCTTTTTGCTTTCTAAGGTTATGCAGAGCAGAGCTTATGCCAATGTATTCCTCGTCTTGGTCTTTGCCGTCATTAGTCAATCTGTTAATCGTAGACATCGGGTCCATTCCTCTAGCAGGCTGAGAGCGAATGAAGTTTACAAACCAACCCTCGCCCTCGCGTTCTGCCTCTAACTCTTTCGCTCGCTTATTCAGCCGTGCCTCTAGCTCCTTTTGCTGTTTCTCTATATCTTGGAGCTGTGCCTCTATCTTTCTGTCTAATCTATTGGCTTCAGACGCTTTGGCTTGTGTGTAATTGTCAATAGTCTTTCGGGTCTTATCTTCGCCTATTTCATCGGGATAAATAACAGACGTCTTTGAGGCATCATAATGCTTCTTGCCTGTATTTAGATTGGTTACTTCTGCTGGTGATACGAATGCTAACTCACGACCTACATACGGATGCTCCCGACTTGGAACTAAGGTCGGAACACCTGGATTTTGCTCACTCGTTGGGATAGAGAACTGAGGCGTTGGTCTAGTCCAATCTGTAGAGAGTGTGTTCTTGTTAGCCTTATTCGGTGAGGGCAATAAGGGACTATTAGGCACAAGTGGGGTAGAGCCTGCTCTCGTGCTAGGCTGTGCTTGGGCTGTGCTGTCCTTCTCTTTCTTAACCATTGAAGAGAACTCATTCCAAGAGCCGATGTCGGGGACTTTGTCTCTTGATAAAGCGTTGTATAGGTTTCGCCTTATACTTTCATCTTGCATACGTGCGTCAAAGTCATCAAGCCTAAGTTCCTTACCTGCATATCCGTTCTTTTTCAGGAAGCCTAGTAGTTGAGTGAGATTATCTTTTCTGTTAGGAGTATCCATTTCTAAAGTCCTTTAACTCGTTTGTTACTATTTGAAGTTGTTTTATATTGAGTTCCACTTTTTATATTCCAGCCTATTTCATTGCTTACGCTGTTCTGTGTTGGTTGTGGTTTTGCTGGTGTGCCTTGTTGCTTTTGCCCTGAGTATTTTCTTAGGACGCTGCGTATCTGCCTCTTCATGGGTTCACTCACTCGATTGGATGGATTGGTTAGGTATGATGATGCCTCCATAATCCAGTCGTCTGCAGTCATCTTGTAGTCGTGCATAAGTTCAAGAGTCGCTACCTCACTTTGGGGTAATAGGTTTCTGAGCTGACCCGAAAGGGCTAGTTTAGCACCCGGAGCAATAGACACTATGGGTGAACCGTCCCCTAGGTCTACTTGAATACCTTTATTTGAGCCCTTTCCTAGACCACCGCCCTCGCTGTGCTTCTGCTTCTCGAAGTTTAGGCGTGCATAGCCTAGACCTAGCTGTGCTTTTCCGTTGGCTTCGGATGCGGCATTATGCCGTTTGAGTTCTTCGTTGCGCTCTTTGCCTAGCGTGTATGTACGCTGATTGTTTTGCTCCTGCTGAGCGAGTGTTTGAGCGTGCCTATTGTTGCGCCCTTCTTCACCTGCAAGCCATTGCGCTTGACTCAGTTGTCGGTCAAGTGCCTTCTGACGCATTGCATCTTGGTGCTGTCTGTATTGCTCCTCCATCTGTTCGGCTCGTTGTAATCCCGACATATAAGCACGCTCTTTCTGCTCCATCTCGGCATCTAACTGCTGTTTGCGTTGCAGGTAACGTGTCGATAGTTGGAGGTTCTTTTGCTCTACATTGGGGGCGTACTGAGTGGTGAAGAATAGATTAGATAGTGCGGACAAGCCGTCGCCAATAGCACTAATCGTGCGTGTCGCCCTATCTCGTCTGCGACGTGCCTCTATTTGCTCGGGTGTGAGCGGTCTGTATGGCATAGCCTCCTTGTATAGGTCTACATAACTCTTGCGCTTTGGAGCTTCTTCCGTCTGCGGTGCTAGTGCTGGCGCATTGCTCGTCTGAGGAGTAGGGGAATTGCTCTCAGCTTCCTGCCTTTCTTGCTCAATGCGTTCTGTTATATTGTCTGGCATATCGTCTAATGTTTATGATTGTTTCTTGTTATCCCATTCAAGAGTGGCTATATTGCCTGCTGTACTAAGCAGACCTTCAGTAGCCTTGCCTATGGCTTGTGCTCTTTGGTTTTCAATAGATATTAGGGCATTGTCTAATTGCTGTTTGCGTGCTTGGTATCTATTCTCAATACCTTCTTTGCGTGCTTCGCCTGCGCTGTGAATACGGCTAATAGTATCGCCTAATGCTTGGTTGTCCTGTTGGTTCTGTGCGTTGATGCTCTCTTCGGTCGCGCCCATAACGGCAGACCTGCCTAATGCGGCCTTTCGTTTGTCTTGGAGCTTATCCTGCATCAGCGTGATAGCCCTTTGGGCGTCTGCTCTTTGGGTTGGGTCTTCGTTGTATCGGCGGTCAAACCAAGCCTGATTGTTTTGTGCTTGTTGTTCAATTTTTCGTTGGGCTTCTCGTGCGGCTCTGCTGGCTGATATACCTCCGAATAGAGAGCCTACAGCACCGAGCCCTGCGCCTATTATAGGCAATAATGGTAGTGGCATATTCTTCTGTTTTACGATTATGGCGCAAAACTAGTTCTAGCCTATCACTGACTTCAGTTAATCATTAATAGGTCCTTGCAGGGGGGCTTGCAATGAGTGTTGGGATAGATTGAAAAGCGCAATAAAGAAATGGGAGACACTCTGCGTGAGTGAACTCCCATTCTCTGTTAGTCGTAAAATAAAATCATTATTCGCTACTGCCGTCTCCGAGCCTTGCTAGTCGCTGTGCCACATTCTCTAACTTCTGGTCAGAAGATACGGCTACGTCTACACTCTTCATCTTAGGGGCGACAAACTGCATCAGTTTGATTGCAATCTCTAAACGCTCTTTGGCGTCTAGCACCTTGAAGTCCTCAAGCATTTGTCCGTTATTCATATAGCCTCCTAATACATTGTCTACGGCTTCACGGATAGAGGCTGTAGCCTTATTGGGCGTTCCTTTCTGCCTGCCTCCGTATCGTACTCCTTTCTCAGGTTTGGGCATTTTGTCCGCCCTCCTCTGCGGTAGGCTCTTGACCTTGCCCCATTGCCTGCATTAGTAGGGCTTGATTTTGCTGTTCCTTCTGCTCTTCTTTCTGAGTGCGTACAGACTGCAATAGGTCGTCAGCAAATGGGAAGTCTCCGTGCTCAAGCAACTGCTCTAGGGTTATCTGTCCTGCACCCCATATTTGCATTAAGAAGTCGTTGGCTAATTGGCGGAATACAGGTGTATTCGTTCCTTCCGATATAGATAGGTCAAAGTCAATGTCCTTAACCTCTTCGGGGTGGCTATTAACGAGTTTAGCCTTCCTTCCTGCTATGTATCGTATCCTATCAGTACTGTAGTACTGTTGGATATTCTTGACGTCCTTCTTTGCGCCTTCCACAATGAAAGCCGAGAACGAGTCTAGAACGTCAATCAGATTCGTACTTGACTGCTGAACCTGCTGCGCATACAAGGCTGCACTCATACCGCTATTGCCTGGCTTACCCTGTAAGGCTCCGTGTACACCGCTAATGTCGTCAAACAAACGCATCTGCATACCGAGTAATTCGTTGATGCCGATGTTGGTTGAGTTGTTGCTTATCTGTTGGGGGAGTGGTACGCCTGGCTTAGCCTTAATCGTGATAACGCCATTGAACCTGCTCCACTCGTCGGCTATGTCCTCTAGGCTCATACCGCTAGGTAGAGCTTCCTCGGGGAACATCAGTACGCCCTTAGCACTGCTAGAGATTACCCAGTCGTATAGGATAATCAGACGATTGATGTATCTCTGCTGGTCTAAGATGTTAGCGGTGAGGCTGTGTATCTCGCCATCAATGAATGGATAGGGCTTAATGACGTAGGGGTACGACTTATGCTCGTAGGGGCTCTCGCCCTCTCTCAGGATGTCGCCAAAGGGCGTGATGTAATAGTACCACCAAACCGTATCAATGAACCATTCGCTTCTCAGTAGAGGGGTGTCGCTTAGTTCGTAGCCCATAAGAGAGGCTTCTTCGATACGCCTAAGGTTTTCGGCTTCAACCATTATTGCATAGTCCGCCTCCTCTATCTTATAGACCTCGCCTTTCAGTGGGTCAAACACTCTGTATCTAGGCTTGCTCTCCTTGCGCCATATCTCAAACACACGATAGACACCAGAGACAAGGGGCGCAAAGAACGAGGGGTCAATCTTGGCTCTCTCTCCGAACTCATCAGCAAGCCAAGCGGAGAATTGTCTTTGGTCATTCTGAAGGGCATAGATGTTTGTGAGCGTATCTAGGTCTTCGGGAGTACGAGCAAACTGAGCGACTAATTCATCACGGCTAAGGTCGTGTATCTCTCCGATGAAGGACAAATCCCACGCCCTAAAGTCCTTCATATTGGTATCGATGATAATGTTGTTGGGGTTTACATATTCCGTCCAACAATCCGCCTTGCCATCACGAACCCTAAACCGCTTGCTATGCACGATAAGACCTGAGATAAGAAACTCCTCAAGACTGCGTGCTAGCAATTCCGTCATACTGTTTACCTGCATATTGTACTGCAGGAGTACGGTCATCGTCTCGCCTAATCGTTGCTCCTCTCTATCTCTAGCTGTGCAGATTGGCTCTTTGGCTTGATTGCGGTAGACGCCTATTACCTGCGTAATAAGTCGTCGGATAAGGTTGTTCGTCAGCGGTGTTCGCCCCTGCCTAGTGATGTACTCTTCTTCGGTCATCATCTCGCCATTGATGCAGACGACATCGCCCCACTGCTTGCCATAGGTATAGTTTTTACAGCGTTGCCTTTTGCGCCTAAAGGAAGTCATCCTATACCAGTAGTTCTGCGCTTCATTGATAATATCGAGACCTCTTGTCTTGTCCGCTTGCTTACTCCTAGCGTTGAGGAGTGCTGCGCTTGTCTTCTCCTTAATGGTCGTATCCTCAATAAGGATAGCGGATAGCGGTCTCATCTTACTTTTGCTTCTGCTCATTATCTTCTGTTATTTCGTTTGATATGTGCGCAAAGGTATCAAGGCACTATCTGCCGTATGTCTTATTCTTTAAGGCTTGCTTGCGCTTCTCGTAGAACCTAGTGCGTATTTTACTAATCAGGACTTTTGCGCTCTCAGGAGAGAGAAAGAACTTGGGGGCAGGACTATTGACCACCTCAAAGACGAGGTCATATATGCTTGCATTCGGTCTCAGAGGGTCAAGTCTGGCTACTTGCCTTTCAATCTCATCATACATCATCTGTCTGTAAGGACTGACGTAATCTACCTTTACCCCTCTGAGACGTTTGTCTATGACTCTGTAAGCCTGCTCTTCACTGACCCAATAGCGTATAGATGCTTGCTCAACGACCCACCTGTAGAGGGCATCGCCTTTGAGACCCTGCTCCCTTTGACCCCGACGGTAGGTGCGCATAAGCTCTCTATTGCGTTGCTCCTCATACTCAAAAAAATTACCCTTATGCCTCATACCGAATGTGTGTTAGCGCAGTTGATTAGTTTCCTTAGGGATATACTCAATCTCAACGAAGCTTATCGTCTCGTTCTTCTTGAGTTTGGTGTGTATCTTGAGTTTGAATGCCTTGTACCCTGTGCCTCTAATGCCCCTTAGGACAGAGCCCTTGCAGTCGCTGACCCTATGCCACGTCTCGTAATCTCTAGTGCCGAATAGCTCTAGCCCTTGTACTCTGCGGTCGAACTCGCCCCTAATGGCTAGCGTCGTAATCGTCTTGAAGGCTTCATCAGGCTCTAGGATGATGGCTCTTGTTTCTATCAGACCATCGTTCACTCGTTGCTTATCGCTTAGGCTATCGTTGCCTGCCTGTCTGCTCTCTTCCTCCTTGTCTGCTGTAAGTGCTGCTCTTTTCTCGGATAGGTCTACGGTGGATACTTCCGTGCCAAGCACATTGGTTTTATCGGGGTAATTAATCTCAACGCCCCACGCTTCGGGATAACTATTGATAGTGCCGTACAAGTTGCTCTTGAACTCTCCCCATTGTCGTGTCTTGAGTCCGTAGACGTAGGCTGTCTCTTGTGCTGGTATTGCGTCTGGCAGTCCTGATGTTTCGTTGCTTGTACCCTCTTTGACTTGGTTTATTGGGCGAGGGGGGAAGAAGAATATACGCTCTCCCGTGTAGTCATAGATGACCTTGCCCTGCTGGAGTAAATGCGTGAAGCCTGCTCTCTCGTGCAACTGCTCGCTGATGCATACGCTTGTACTACCGCTGATAAGCATTAGCCCACGCTTGCTAGCGAAAACAATAGCATTGTCAATAGGCGTAATACTTTCGGGATTAATACATACATCACGGCTAATAGGGTTGCGACCAGAGAGACGACCATCAGAGGAAATACTCATTGCCCACACTCCCTCTGTCGTGAAGGCGTACAGAGGGAATTGTCCGAACTGACCCTCACTAAGAGCCTTGGTAACTACACCCAAGCCAAGTATGCGTCCTGTACCTGCTGTTACGACGTGCCTATCAGGGAATACGAAGGGATTGCCCTCTTCAGTCATATAGATGCGGTCGCTGACATCTTCGCTGTAACTCTTGGGTTGCTCTGCTGTCGTGTTGCCTGCTTCAGTGTCTACTGCTGATAGGGATAAGCCCGATGCGTTGCAGAATATAGCCGCATTGGCTATTTGGTGTTTATCGAGTGCTGTGCGGTAGGTGCGCCCACTTTCTTTCTCAACGAGGATAAGGGCTGTAGCCTTTCTGTCGGGGTAATAGAAGTAGGGCACATTGCTAGGGTCAAATGTGAACGTAGTACCTCCGATAGTGTGTATGCCCCCTTCATTATCTTCTGTTTCAATAAACACACGATAGGTCTTCTTGTCTCCCTCAATAAGTTCTGCATTACGTAGTGCGTCAAGGTGGCTAATGGCATAGGATTTACTCGCATTGTAGCCTATCAATCTGTTGTTGTACACAAATAGCTTCTTGGGGGCTAACTTGCCTATGCTTGAGCCGTCCTCCTTGAGTTGCTCTTGTGCTGGCAGTGTCGCAAGCACCCCCTCTTTGATTGGGACTGTAGTCCATAGTAGGCTACTAGACAACTGGCTTAATTCGATAGATGCTAGTTTGTAGTAGACCGTATTCTCACTAGCCTGCTTAAAGATGTCCTTAGGGATAGCGGACATAAATGAGTAGTCTCCTTTATCGCTAGTAAACAACCCTGTTGGACCATCTTTCATTATATCACCCATAAACAGTTCTTTTTTTACTGTTTGGTTTTCGATAAACTCTTTTTCTCCTGGAGGTCTACCACCTCCACGTCTAATGAAGTAAAGTTCTTTGGAGTCTCGATAATCACGATAGAGATGAACCAATAGGGGGAGGCTGATATTACCAAGAAAATTGTCTAACCAGAATTCATTAGTAGTATTTTCTCTAAAACCTTTGTTCATTTCCTTTTCTGTGAGTCGGGGGTCTTGCTCGTATGTGAATAATGGCTGTGATATGTATATATCGATACCTGAGATTACGTCACCCCAATATGATTTGACCTCTCTATAATCATCTTTCACGTAATATGTTATATCCGATACGATGCCAAGAGCACCGGACACTCTACCACGCGACCTATCGCCACTGCCTTTGAGGTCGAATATTGGCGGAAAAGAATTTGCCAGCATTAGAATAGGGTCAGACACGAACGAGTGTGAGCCGTCGTACAATCTTACCGCATAACGGAGGAGGAAGGGGTGGTAAAACTTGTTCTTATTTGTCGCATAACTTGTAACAAACTTATTAGTCTTAGCGTATATCCCATCAAAAGCATCCTTGCCCCACATCGGGAAATCACTTGAAGCCATAGTTATGTCGTATACAGTTTCTCCATAGAGTGAGAAGTTCATATCAATCTTGGGTATATCTCGGCCGAGACTATTGTATGCGCCCTTCCTGAATAGGTAGTAATGCAAGCCCTCTTCGGTGGCGAGAATGAGCGTATTGCCTATGCTCTTGATGTCGCTCAGTTGGGCTTCTGCGATGTTTGTAATCTTCTTGTGCGCTTCTGCATTAGGTACATCAGAGAGCTTGTCCACCCAATAGAGCGCAGCACCATCAGAGAGTATGTAATTCGTGCGCCCCCTCATCTTGTGTACCAACTTCATCTGCTTACCGCCCACGACTGGACTATGTAAACGACGAAAGGGCGGTATAGCTTTGATACCTCCCTTGTCTACTTGTAAGCCTTCAGCCTTACTCAGTGCGCCTTGTGGTGCTGTGCGTTCGCTCCCCTCGGTGTTGATGCCGAGTAGTGGGATGCGCTTAAACTTGGTCTTCCTATTCATAGCCTGCTATCTGCTTTGATTTGTAATTGTTCTTTGGATAATGTGTAAGACGCTATGCAATATGTTAGCACTCTAGATACTCTCGCACAGCCGAGATAAAGCCCTCTAGCGTTCGGCAAATCTGATAGTCGTAGCCTTGTGCCTTGACGCTCGCTTCAAAGGTCTTCTGCGTCTCTTGCTGTCGTCCTTCTGGCGTCTTCATCTCAATGTACAAGCCGTGATGCGTCTTGTTGGGAACGCTGAGGAATAAATCAGCGACACCCGACACTACACCTTGCTTCTTGAGCCTTGCACCTGTTATCTTGTCCCTGCGTTCGCCATTAGGCACGGCAAAAAGCAGTAAGCCCAGTTCTCGATATTGCATTCTGAACCACCTCACGCAAAGGACTTGCAACTCCTCTTCTCGGTGGGTGGGCTTCTTGCGCCTTGGCTTCTCGTAGAGTGGGTCGGCGTGCGCCTGCAAGTCTTCGGGCTTTAGCCTATCGACGCACCCGAATAGCTTATCAGCGTTCGTTGCCCGATACCTCGCTACTTCTTTCCACTTCATTGTTTTTAGGTTTATTGCTGTTCTGTCCTTTGAGTTTGCCGATAGTCTTGTGAAGAGCCTTAATCTCTTTCTTGAGCCGTTCGTTCTTGGCTTGCTCGCTCTGTAAGGCTGAATTACAATCGTTTCTGATTCGGTCATTTTCCTTAGCCATACACAAGACGCGGTCCCTAAGTTCTTTTGCGTAGTCTGTTTTGTTTAGCCATTTTCTTTGATAGTCCTCCTTGTCTCTAGCCGTCTCTTTCAGAACCTTAATGAGGATAGGGAAGAATAAGTTTACAAGTCGCAGTCTAAAGCCTCGTATTTTTATCATATCGACTTTATCTAATCCGAGAATATAATTACACTTCATTTGAATTTAAATTGATTTTAGGGGTATTACAGCCCTCACTGCGGGGTGTTGTCAAACAGAAACGTAGTTAAACTTAAGAAACTAGTGTGCAGTGAGGGCTATTTTGATACTATTTTAGTTAGAAGGGCAAGCCATCGTTAGATGTGCTTTGCCGTGCTGGTCTCGTGTGTAATCGGAACAAGCCACACCCGTATCAACAGCTATAATGTTGTCATACTTCGTCATATCGATAATTAAATAGTTTATACTTTATGCCCTCTCTTCTCATTATTGAAGTACAAATTGTCATTTCTGCACGATAATTTGCAGGTTGCCTTTCAGCTTCCCTTATTACTCTGATAGCTCCATCTTCTTCGTAAATCAGCCCCCAATACTGTGGCACTTCTTCAGGATTGATAAGGCCTTTTGGACAACAATAGTATCTATATTCACCAAGACCATCTTCAGGAAATAAACGAAATGGTTTCTTTTTATCAGCTAAGAAGTCAGAGCGGGATACTTTCACTTCTATCAAAACTGATGTCCAATAATTCCAACCAAACACATCGGGCGTTTCTTGATTTGCGGTTACTAATTCAACTGCAACATAATGACAAGTTGGCGGTCTGAAGCGATTTCGCCTTAACCACTTCCCAGCCAATAAACATAGGTCTCTATGTGCGTTACTCTTGTCATTTTTCCGAATAGAACCCTCAATAATAGGTTCTGCTACGTTCTTTTTTCCTCTTGCTCCCATATCAGAAAGGCAAATCATCGCCTTGCTTATTAGTTGGTTGTTGCACCTGAATGCCTGCTTGCGGTGTACTTGTTTCGCTCTTGAACCCGCAAAGCTGAACCTCAAAGGCATTGATATTGATTGAGGCTTGCGCTGCGCCCTGCTTGTCTGTGTAGGCTTTCGCTTTGAGGTTGCCACGGATAAATACTTTCGCCCCTTTCTTGAGGTAGGGAAGTAGTCCACCGCCATCGCCATACCAAAGGACGCTAACCCAAGTAGTCGTCTCGGTGCGATTGCCCTGCTGGTCTTTTGCGTAATCGTTGCAAGCCACGCTAAGGGATACGTACTTCTTGCCCGAAAACTCTCTCATCTCGGCATCTGCGCCAATAGTGCCAATAATCTCTGCTTTTAGCATTGCTTAGTTCGTTTAGTGGTTAGCTAGCCATGACATTCTTTGTACCAGTGAACCTCCTTAGAGAGTTTTTGATTTCCTCAATCATTTTCATGATTAGTTCTCTTCAGACTGGGTTAAAAGCTCAAACCTAGTTCTTACAGTGCCATAGTATGCAACCATAGCAGATAATTGTACCCTCAGTAAGTTTTTCTGTATTTCTTCTAGGCTTTCTGATTTACTGCTTGAAAGGAAGTCTTCTAGCTTTTGACACTTCTCTTCAAGGTCTTCCATCTCAATCTTAAGCCTATCTATAAATGTCTCAGATAATCTGTATCCCTTATCAAAAACATCCTTTGGCGACCAAGAGATATAACCATGAAAATGTAGAAGGTTTTGATGGTTGTCATCTTGATATTCTACCATATAACCTTCGTCTTCTGGATTCTCATCACTAGGTACACTCCAGCCTCTTAGGTCGTTGTAGTCCTTTCTGTTCATTGGAACAGCCTTTACTGTTTTATGGCAAGTGAAACTTACCATCTTGTTCTTAATTTCATCAATCTTTCTCATCGTTAAATTATTTATTTAGTGGGGTTAGTTATTGCTTTGTTCGTTTAGTAGCTAGCCATTGTTCTATCTTCTGAATATCCTCCGTGTGTTTGGCTATTTGGTCAGGTCTAGACTCGGTTTCAAGATAGCTTTTCTTGGCTTTGAGAATGCCTTCAACAATTTCAATATCCGCATCTTCGCCATCTTCCCAAAGCTCTACATTGCCACTTTCTTCATCGTGAATTATTTCAACCTTAGTTCCCAGCCAATAAAAACGCTTTAGTACTCTGTAGCCATCTTCATCTTCAAATTCTACCTCGTTAGAGAAAGGTGGCAGAGTGTAGTCTTTGAGATTACTGCTTATATCAGCTATTATAAAATCTATATCTTGTGGCTCTCGGTCAATTATTCCTAACCTCTTTAAGAGCATTGAGCCAGTAAGCATGACATAGACACCATGCAAGCTAAATAACTCAGATATCCAACCAGATAGCTCTAGTTTTTCCTCGTAGGTTAAAGGGTGCTTTAAATCTTTTATGCTGTTTGTATTCATCGTTTGCTTCTTGCGCTTTTCTTTTGTTTGCGCTGCAACACATTTTTTGCAACGACTTTTATATGATTTTGAAAAGTTAGAAATATGCTTTTCTTGACCGCATACCTCACAAATTTTATATTCTGACATATCTTTCATTTTATTTTTGATAACCATTGCTTGTGTATCTGATAGGCTATTTTAGCCATCATGATAGGGGGAACGGACATTCCGCAAACATAATGAGGCTTCTCTTTTATGAAATTGTAATCTTGAGGGAAAGATGATATGCAGCACACCTCGCTTCGCCCTAGATAACGAGGTTGGTCAAACAATATAAGGCTATCCTCTTTGGCTGTCAGTGTTGGGCAAATCTTGTCAAGATAGACGTAACTTTGACTAAAGTTGCTCTTTTTGCCATAGAGACGAATAACAGCATCGCCTTGATTACCATCCCCCAACTCCCTATTTTCCCATAGTAACTTCATTTTATGGCCGGGAAATTCTCGCCCAGAATAGTCCACAACTTCATGAAATGGTATCGTTGGTTCGTTGAAATCTAGGCTCAAAAATGGCACTTGCTCAAATAGGTTTGCATTGTACAGAAAGGGTTCTGCAAGGTCTTTTCTCAAACAGATAAAGAAAACTCGCTCTCTTCGCTGCGGCACCCCATATATTGACCGTCAAGCAACCAATGCTGACAATAGTAGCCTGCATTGTCAAACGCTTCATAAATTTGGCTGACGTAATCTTTTGCTTCACCAATAAGAAGACCTTTCACGTTCTCTGCAACAACAACCTTTGGTTGTAATTTTTCTGCAAGGTCTATGAAATCAAAGAATAGCGTATCAAGAACTTGTTCCGCTTGTCCCTCCCGGAAGTGCTTCATCTTTCCCCAAGAGTCCTCTCTACTTCCAGCCATTGAGAATGTAGAGCAAGGCGGTGAGCCATCCAAGATGTCAAGATTGTAAAGTTCATCTGGCAAGTCTTCTCTTTTTTTGAAATCTTGTATCGGTTCACAGAAGGCATACTTAGGATTATGGTTCTCTGTGTAGATAGCCATCATTCTCTTATCTATCTCGTTACATCCGATAACATCAAATCCTGCTAGTTTGTAGCCCATTGTGCTGCCTCCACCACAAGCGAAACAAGAGAATACTTTGCCTTTGTCTTTAGAAAAGTTAGCATCTTTGAGCGTCCATCTGAATGAAATATTACTACTCATCAGTCTAGTTTGCTTTGCGCCTATCCGTTCCCTTGATTTCAAAGTAATTGCACATCTCGAAGAGGCGGGACTGCGCCTTGTCTCCGTATAGCTCTCGGAGTAGTTCGTTCGATGGCTTGAGGTTCGACGTAATCAGGGTTAATTGTCCGTCTTGGTCGCCTCGGTACCCTATAACTTGCTCTAAGACATTCATTCGGTTGCCCATATAGAGCGTTTCCTGCTCTTCTTGCCCGAAGTCCTGAACGGCAAGTATTGGTCTAGTCTTGTATTTCTGAATGTCCCCACTCTCTGCCCACTCACGGCAAATCTCGTCCGCCCTGCAGATGCTCCACAGTAGCGGTCTTACTCTTTCCTCGTTTTGGAACTTAATCGTAAACCCTATTGCTCTAGCGTATTCACGCATAATCTCTAAGCACCACGATTTACCTGAACCCGTATTGCCAGCAATGTAGATACCCCGCTTAAGGTTGCCCTGCACGACTTGCCCTGTAGTTGGGTTTAGTGCCTGCATCGTCGGGTCTGCGTGTAGCCACTTGATGAAGTTCACGTAGGCAAAACGATTTTCATCGTCAATTCTGAACTTAGGGCTACGCAGTTTGCCGATAGCCTCAACAATGCGGAGTGCGTGCTGTATGTCGTAGTTGGTTTGCTCGTGTCGCTCAATGCCAGAGAAGCATCCTTGCGCTCTGACGATTTGCAATATCCGTTCAATGTCGGGTCTGATGATTTCTTGTGCTACCATTGGTCGTTGATATTTTTGTTTGCTTGTCTAGCGGCTCGCCAGCTTCGGTACTCGCCACTCTGTCGGTAGGCCTCGTCGCTGTTCGGGTCGTAGTTGCCTTCCAGCACTTTGAGTTGGTTGTAGTTGTTGCGGAAAAGCCAATCGAACGAAGCCTTCCAGCTGGTAGAGCCCTCGCCCCTGCAGAATGGCGATTTGTTCATTCGCTTGATGAGTTCGGCAAAATGCTCTTGCGCATCGGGTAATGTTCGCTTGCCCATTTCATCGCAACGACTAATGAGCTTGTCTAGCCTATCCTTGGTAAGGGATTTTAGTTTGGGTATTCCAGCCTCTACATTTTCATTCCAAAAATTCAAAGCCCACGAGCCAAACTCTGAACGCAGTGAAGAGTTCGAAACGACGAAAGAATCTTTTGTATTTTGTATTTTGTTATTTGGGGTTTTACCCCCCCCTATAATCCCCCCCCGCTCCGTTATATTTTCGTTATAAGTTTCGTTACCCTCTCCGTTATGCTCCGTTATCTCCGTTACTTTCGTTATATTTTCGTTACTCGCTCCGTTACTCGCTCCGTTACAACTTTCGTTACCCTCCGTTATACTTTCGTTACAAGTTTCGTTAGGCTTCGTTATAGGAGTTTCGTTACTCGTTGGCTCGTTATTCGCTTTATTCCAACGCTTTAAGGCACTTTTTCTGCCTGCCTCTCTTCGTTGTCTTCGTTGCTCCTCCGTTATACCTCCGTTACAAGCTCCGTTACAAGCTCCGTTACAACTTTCGTTACCCTCCGTTATACTTTCGTTATAAGTTTCGTTACAAGTTCCGTTAGTCTTGCTTGCGACTAAGCCAGCGTGTTTGATGAGCCGTTGAGAGTAGATTTCGTCTCGGTTTTCATCTATTGAGATTAGCCCCGACTCCTCTATGATGAACCTTAAGGCCTCTTTGTCCTCGTCTGAGGAGCATTGAAGGCTTAGATATAAATAGTCGTAGTTATATGGCAAACGGTGGTCTTCGTCCTCCGCAAGCTCTTCTATCATATCCCAAAAGATGCACACGCCATTGCGCCCATATTTAGCCCTAAGCAACCGCAGTCTTTTGTCTCTTCTAGCTCGGCTGTCGTGTCTGAAGTATTCAAGGCTTGCCATATTGTTTAGTTATTGTTAGTTATTAAAATGGGGTTTTGTCGAAATCAAGTACCATGCCCTTATCTGCGATGTGAACTGTCTTGCCTGTTAGCTCTTTGATACCCATCAAGAACTCACGTGACCATTGATAAGTCATTAGCGGTAAGTACTTCCTTGCATGTTTCATAGCTTAAATGGCTTTTAATAGTACGGTCTCTCTGCGCCTGAGCAATCAAACCCGCTTCAAGATTAGCCTCTAAAATGTCAAGACTGTAATTACATTCAAGCAGGATATTTGAAAGACCAGCAAACTTGTACTTCAGATAATAGGTATCAGTAGCAAAAAGAACCGTCCCCATTTCCTTGTGATGAATAAGATACCCGAAAGGCTCTTCGGCATCGTGCTGTACGGCAAAGCCTTGAATAGTAAAGCCACCTAGCCGACAAGACTTGAACTCCTCTAGGCACGTTACGAGAGCGTTCCCCTCTATATTCAGAGCCCTTGCCGTACCCTTAGACATATAGCAAGGAATGCGTGCTCCAAGAACTTTACTAATGCTCTTGATGTGGTCTCCGTGTTCGTGAGAAACTAGGCATCCGCTAATTTTATTCATATCAAAATCAACAGATACCTGTATATCACGATAATGCACACCACACTCAAGCAATAAGCATTCATCGCCATTGTCAAAGATGTAGCAATTTCCAGCCGAGCTACTTCCTAGTATCTTTAATTGCATCACATTTTAGATTTTAGAAGCCCGGAAATCCTGCACCTCCTTGCTGTGGTGATTCCGCTTGCTCTTGATTGACGATTTCCCCCGTTTCGGTATCAACGGTTGTCGTTACTGATTTATCACCGCCAGAAGTCCCCAAATCAATTGCAATAGTCATCTTATTAGCGTTATCCTCTTTCTCCTTAGCGACTTCTTCTTTTACGTCTTTGACTTCCTCAAACTCCGTGTAAATGTCTTGTTGCTCCTCAACAGTACGCATACCCATTGAAAGCTCAGGTGCATAAGCCGAAGTCCAAAAAGACGCTGCACGATACATCAGCATCTGCTTAGTCATTGTTTGCCACTTGCTACCGTTCTTGGTGTACCACCCTTCTTGAATGGCTAGACGGATAGACACGGGCGAACTCTCAAGGACTTGGTCAGAACCCTTCGCACTAGTATAGGCGACACACTCGATGTCCATTATCTTCTTGCCGTCAAATTGCTTGACAACGGGCTTTTTTGAACGTGTGGCATTATCCCAAACGTAGTCGGTATAATCAACCATACCCAGCATTCCCTTTTCTGTAAAGCGGTATTGCAATGGATTGAAGCGACCGCAAGTATTTACCGTAGCGACAAGGAACTTAGAAGACCACGATGGCTTTCCATAGATTGGCACCATGTTTTGCATAATCATTAGTGGACTTGCACCTATACGCTGTGCTATCTCTATCGCTATCATGCAATTTGATACTGCCTTTTCAATAGGGTTATCTTTGCTTGCCTTGTACATATCAGGCACCAGTTCTGAAGAGGCGAACATCTTGCAGACTCGTTGCATCGTTTCAAACTGCGTAGGGTCAAAGAAATTGACCACTGCTGAAGAGGGTGTTGGCTGAGCAACTACGACTCCTCCGCCATTCATTTTAGCTAGTTCGTTCATTGTTTTATTGCTTATTTAATGGTTGATGAATAGGTTAATTGTTAGATTCCCCCTCTATTTTTTCAATGAGGGTTTTCATTGCGACAAGTTTCAATCCTTGTGAAACAATCGGTCTTGTTTCATCTTGCATTGCGAATTCGGCAACCAATTCGGCAAGTTTTAGACTATTACCCGAAACGGAGACAATTGCCTTTGTGTTATCATCGTCCTTAACATCTTCCATTGCAAGGACAATCAAGCCACGTTTTACACCTTCACGTTCACTTGTCATTTCTGAAATTTCCTTTGCGAAATCTTCCACCTTGGAAAGAAATGCGCTTTTCTTGTTTTCTTCCATTGTTACGAAATTTTATTTAATGATTAATTCTTTGTCGTCTGTTACAACAAGATTGATTACTTGGCTTTGCGTTGGTATAATCTCGTTCACGCTCTCTCTTCCATCAATGAAGATTGGTGCGCTTACGCCATAGAAGCGTGTTAAGGCATTGATAATATCTAAGCCAGCATTCACTTGACTAGCCGTGTTGGCTACGGAGAATGGCACACCATCAACCAAAGGGATACAGGCCTCAATAGGATTTTCCTTTCGGGTATCTTCAATTGTGTAATCAAACAACTGGAAGGTAACCATAGAGAATAAGCCATTGATGCGCTTTTCGCATTCCTCAATCTTGGCTTTGGTGAACTGTCGTATAGTATATTCTTCGTGTTCAGCGTCTGCTATCTGCTGTGCTAGTCCTCGCCCTGTACGCTCTAATTCAGAGATTTGCTCTTTGAATTGCTCTATACGCTCACGGTCTGCAAGCCTAGATTTAATGCTATCTCGTTCGCTCAAAAGGGCTTTTTTCTTCTCTTGCAATTCGCTAGTATCTACCTTTTCAGTTTCAGCGTCAAGGCTAGCCTCTAGTTCGGCAATCTGCTTTGTAAGGTCTGTGTAATCCTTAAGGCTGTCAGGTCTCACTTCTTCTTGCTTGACCTCTGAAAGTGTGGCTAGCTGTTCTTCCAATGTGTGAAGTTCTTCTCCCTTTGCCTTTGCGCCTGAAATAGCGTTGTTCTTGTCTTGCTCAACCTCAGATATACGGCTGTTGGTCCTGTCAATTTCAGCTTTAAGACTTTTGCCTTTACTTGTTATTTCATCAAGCCGTTCTTGCTTGTGCTTATTGAAGAGAGCAAGAGCGTTGGCTTTCATTTCCTCTGGCAATTCTTGACCGCAACAATGACATTTAGTCTCACCTTCGTAAATGGACTCATTCACTCTGTACCATTCTTCACGAAGAGCA
>QWCZ01000912.1_pt1 | contig 47776 bp, 34 predicted proteins | sample 1972651 | NCBI WGS metagenome assembly QWCZ01 (sample SAMN09866695, study PRJNA288562) | Human oral metagenome isolate pre1_saliva, whole genome shotgun sequencing... | isolation source: mouth | host: Homo sapiens | place: USA: California
CTAAATTATGATTTATCGAACGATTGAGGGCGATTTTTCGGTCAAGGTTTGCAAGAATGGAGCCTATGTGCTTTTGCTCATCCAATACAGGTAGAGTCACTTCCAAATTCAGCAGTATATCAGGATTGATGCGTTTATGGCTTCCTGATGTATTACTATTTATTCCGCAAAGGTAATTAGTCAAGTAATCGGATGCTAACAAATAGTAGCAATATTGATAATCTATGATACTTTCATCTATAATCAATGGCAGGAATTCCGTAGAACACAACTTGTTAGGCGTATTATTTTCTATTTTCCATATACGCTTAAAACGAACGTTCAATTTGTTGAAAAGAATACAGCGATTGGATATTACATATTTGTTACTATGAATGTTTTCTCCTTTGGTTATTTCAGGCACTTTCCCGTCATCAAAAGATGGCAGACTATAGAGATGATATGTTCGCCCAGCTTGTGGTGTTATAGAGGTGGACGAGATTGTCAGAATTTCCCCAAGTTTATATTTCTTCATGCTGATTGTTTTTGTGTTTCTGGTTGAGTTTACGCAGCTCTTTGTCGAAATCCGAGACTATGTGTTGCGTAGGATTGAAGAGTTGGTACTCGGTATGTGCTTTCACTTTTGCCTGCTCGCTTGAGATGTTGCCTTTGCCTTGGAGAATTTGATAACGTCTAAAATTTAGGAAAGCATCGACACTCTCTGAGAAATCTGCCATCGTAAATGTAGTTTCACGCTCTACTAAATCCTCAATATAGTCAAAGAAACCGGTTACGGCACGTTCCAATCGGCGTATCTCCTCTTCGGATAGGTAATTTTTTGCCACACTCACGTCTGACTTAAGAATGCGCCCTTCCGGAGCATCTTTCCAAGTGGTCAACCCCATGTGTTCTTTGGTGTGATCGGCCTTTGTGTAGATGATTTCCGCTGCTGTATGTCCTGTGATTGCATAATGAAAGCGGTTTTGTATCATCGCATAGAATTCCTTGGTGGTAGGGGCGTTGCGATTGTAGTCAGTGCTACACTCTGCATATATGTCGGTGATCTGTTGCCAAATGCGTCGTTCACTGGCTCGGATAGAACGTACTCGCTCGAGTAGTTCGCGGAAATAGTCCTTTCCAAAGATTATCTCTCCCTGCTTGAGACGTTCATCGTCCATCACGAAGCCTTTCCTGATATATTCATTTAGAATTTTGGTTGCCCACTGACGAAACTTGGTTGATTTGGGAGAAGAAACACGATAGCCAACAGCGATAATGGCATCGAGATGATAAAAGTCAATGCTCCTTTTGATGTTTCGCTCACCTTCGGTCTGAACTATTTCCATTTTGGAAATAGTTGAATTTACTTCTAACTCGCCCTCTTCAAAAATGTTTTTTAGGTGCTTGCTTATTGCCGGTAGATTTACATCAAAGAGTTGCGCCATTGCCTTCTGTGTGCACCAAATGGTTTCCTCTTTTATGACTACCTGCACCTTTCCCTCTTCATTGGGAAGATTATATAGTCTAAATTGAATTTCGTTATTCATTGTTGCCTACATTGCTGTTGAAGACTAAAGCATCCAATTGTTTCGTGATTTCCTCTTCGAGTCGATGACTCTCTGCAAATTGTTCAGATAGCGTTTGTTTGAAGTTGGCCATACGAGCATTGAATTCTTCCTCGGTGATGTCCACATATTCGATTTTGATGTCGAAATATTGTCCGGCAGAGAGGGAATTGCCTTTTTCTTTTATCTCATCGTAGCTTACACACACGGAGAAGTCGTCAACAGTTTTGCGCTCGCGGAATGTAGACACGATTTGTTCCACCTCGAAGTCTCGGAGTCGCTTTTTTTGATTGTTTCCGTCTCTGTATTCCTCGCCCATTTTGCTCGCATCGATTAGGATTACCTTGTCGGCTGAGGCTGATTTGTCGAAGAAGAGCACAGAGACGTTAGTACCCGTGGTGGCAAATACATTGCTAGGCATAGAGATGCAGCCATAAATCCAGCGTTCGTCCACTATTTTGGAAAGTATTTTCTTTTCGATGCCACTCTTGGAGGTGATGAATCCTGTAGGCACTACGATGGCACCCTTGCCTGTTGGTTTCAATGAATTGAGCACGTGCTGAATGAAACAGGTGTAGATGGCCATGCCTTCTTTTTTCTTGGCTGGCACATTGGGCACTCCCGCCCAGAAGCGCGCAGGTTGTGCTGCAATCTTTTCACGCGTGCCTGAAAAGTCGAATTTGAAAGGTGGATTGCTGACCACAAAGTCAAATTGGCGAAGACTTTGTTTGTCGTCGCTTTTGTGGTAAGGCGAGGTGAGGGTGTCACCTTGGATGGCATAGTCGAGCGAAGACACCAAACCATTGAGCAGAAGATTGAGTTTGAGCATCTTGTTGGAACGCTGCGAGATGTCTTGTGAGAAGATGGTGCAGCGTTCCTCACCGATTTGGTGGCTCAGCGCCATAAGGAGTGTGCCTGTGCCTGCTGAGGGGTCGTAGCATTCTTGGCTATGCAACTCAGGGTTGTCGCCCACCAACAAGCGCGCCATGATGGTGGCAATGGCGTGTGGAGTGTAGTATTCGGCATATTTCCCTCCGCCTGCAGTGTTGTAGTCTTTGATGAGATATTCAAAGATTGAGGCAAAGAAGTCGTAGTGCTGCTCAAAGGCAGACTCGAAAGAAAAGTTGACAAGCTTATCGACTAGTGCACGAGCAAAAGGTGCGCGCTGTGCGGCATCAGTGACATAGTGTGTCAGTGGTTCGAAGAGTGGAATTTTGGTGTTCTCTGTGGTTTGTGTAGAGAAAATGTCAGCATTTTGTTCTGCGATGTCCGTCATTGTGTTGTCGAAAATCGTGTCAAAATCGCCTTTTCCTTGTTGGTTCCACAGATGAGCGATGAGGTGATAAGGCTCTAAGGTGGGCACCTCAGCAGGGAGTGCCCCTTGCAAGAGCAGTCTTTCCTCATCTGTAAGCTGGGCATAAGCCTCTTCCCATTTGGGATCCTCTTTGATGCGTGGGGCTATGTCGCTAAACGCCCTTTTGATTTCAAAGCCAAATTTGTCGTTGAGAAATTTGTAGAGAAACACCTGCGTGATGATTTTATATTCGTTGCCATCGTTGCCCATACCATAGCTGGTGCAGGTGGCTTTGAGTTCGTCAATGAGTTTGAGGGTTTGTTCTTTGATTGGCATATCTTAGGCGTTAGCGTAGGTGGCGTGATATTGGTTGAGATATTGCTGCGCAATGCGATCTTTGATGAAATGATAGTCCGCAGTGTCAGGCTTGATTTGAGGTAAATGATAAAGACATCCTTGGATGAGTGAAAGCACCGTCTTTGTGAAAAAAGCATCTTTTTTGAGAATGTCATTCCTGTCGTAGACTTTCTTGTCGATGTCTTCTTTAATCATGTGTAGAATGGCCATGATTTCTTCGTCTCTGAAGGAGAACATAGGCGGTTTGTTTTCTGCTTCTCTTTGGTGATTCACCTCTCGGATGCGTTTGTGTACGCGAGCGAATTTCACATCTCCGTCATATTTCTTCACTAAAGCATTGTTGCGCACGAGGATTACTTGTAGGCGTTTCATCACATCGTCTAGAGCCTTGGTTTCTTCGTTAAACTTCGCCACGGTGTCAATCACGAAGCCACGTTGTTTGAAGCGTTCGGTGAAGGCATCGCGCAGAGTGATAAACTCAGGGTCGTCTTGGTCGAAGTTTTGCGTGAAAGCTGTGATGGTGCGTTGCCATTTCTCTTTCAATTCCATGCCTCCAGCAATGAGCCGCAATTCCTCTTCTCCAATCTTTGAGAAGTTGAACTCAATGTCTAGCATAGCTTCGTTGATGAGTAGCTTTGTTTCAGCGTTTACTTCGAAGGCTGCTTTCTGATTGATGATGTTGATGCGGTGCTGCACTTCGCTGAGGAGCTCAGGGAGTTTGGTGATTTCCACCTTGGCAAAGTCGTTGCGCATTTGGTCATCTCCAAAGGTGCGCACCACGTTGGCCATGTTTTTGGCAGCGGTGAGGGCGTGTTTGAGCTCAAGCAACGTGCCCTTGTCTTCTTCAGTGGAGATTTCAGTAGAGAAATCCTCCGCATTGTCGCACGAGTAGTTGAAGAGAGTTTGGCGGATGTTTTTCATCTGTTCGATGATTTCCTCCTTGCTCTCCAGCACTTGAGCGAAAGTGTTCACATTGGTTGGTGCCTCGTCGTTGGATACCTCATTAAATCGATTAAGTTCTTGAAGATAGGCCTCATTGGTTTCATCGAAATTGCGTTTGATGTCTGCAAAGTCAATGAGAAATCCATAGCGCATCTGCTTGTAAGGGCGATTGACGCGCGTGATGGCCTGCAGCAGATTGTGGTCTTTGAGTTTACGACCGAAATACAAGCGTTTGAGTCGTGGTGCATCAAATCCGGTGAGGAGCATGTTGAAAACGATGAGCACATCTATGGTCATGTTTTTCTTGAAGTCCTTGACGATTTGTCGTCGTGTTTCTTTGTCCTCGTGGTTGTGCAAAATGAGTCCAGCTTTGAGGGAGCTGTCAGGACACACACTTTGACGAATTTGTTCGAAGTGTTCGTAGAGTTTCTCAGCCTGTGCACTGGTTTCACAGATAATCATGCCCCCTAGACTTGAGTCACCTTGAATCTTGCGAAATTTGACCAAATCGCTGATGATATATCGCAAGAGTTCATCCACGTAGTTGTCATGCTCTATGATCTGGCTCTTGCGCACATCCTTTTTCTCTACGAGGGTTTCTAGTTTGTCTTGCACCTCCGTAAGTTTTTCCTTATAGGAAGTCTCGATTTCCTCTCGGAGGATTTTGAGCGTATAGCCGTCGGCGATGGAGCGGTCGTAGTAGTAGGTGTGAAGATAGTTGCCAAACACTTTGCACGAGGCTTGTTCCTCCTTGAGGAGGGGAGTACCCGTGAGTGCAATTTTGATAGCATTTTGGTCTGCATCAAAAAGGTTGGCCAAGAAGCAGCCTCCAGGACGATAGCCCCGATGCGCTTCGTCGAGGATAAACACGCGTTGCAGGTTGGTGGCATAGGCATTGAGTTCCACACGCTCGGTGTCTTCTGCAAATCGTTGGATGTTGACCACAGTGATTTCTGCCTTTCCTTCAGCACCATGTTGAGCCTGGTTCTTTCGGAATTGTTCCATCAGTTCTTTGCGCGTGTTGGCGGTGTTCACCACCAATCCTCTGGCTTCAAACTCTTGGGTGGCTTGTTCTAGGAGATCAAGGCGGTCTACGATAAAATAAAACTTCGCCACTTTGTTTTGCCGAGCAAAGTAGTCGTTGAGCACATGCGTCAAGTGGTAGGATAAAGCCGTTTTGCCACTCCCTTGCGTGTGCCACACCAATCCTGAACGCACTCCCTCAGAGAGTTTGCGTTCTATCGCCATCGCTGCAAAGAGTTGCTGATAGCGCATGATATGCTTTTGGTCGGTCGACTCAATTTTTCCATCTACCTCTCGTTCCATTCTCACATAGGCAATGCCATAGCGCAATATATAGAGCAATCGTTCCGGATTGCACATGGAGGTCAATATGCGGTTGGTGGGCGTAAAAGGAGAGAGGTTCGTCTGATATTCCGGACTGGTGTGGATGACTTGGCAGTTATAATCCTTTAGAATGTTTTTCTCGGTGTCGGCACTGATCGGTTTATATGGAAAATCTTCATGATAAGGAGCCACTTTGTTGCCCTGAGGATTTTCTTCTCGGAAGCAATTGAAGGGCGCAGAAACTCTAGCGCCTGTGCAATAGAACGCTCCTTCCACTGGCACAACGCCTCCCATGGTGTCATATTCCATGTTGTTGGAGAAAATCATCAACTGTGTCATGTTGAGGAAGCATCGGAACTTCTTGTTTGGAAATCGTTCATGGTTCATCCGCGTGCTTTCTGCCACCATGCCCCCTGCGTTGTTGGGTTTCTTCACCTCCACGAAGCATAAAGGTAACCCATTGACAAAGAGTGTGATGTCAGGACGGAACTCGTCCTGACCATTTTTGCACGTAAACTCCGCCGTAAAGTGAAAGACATTGTTGGCAGGGTGGTCGAAGTCTATCAACTTGATGGGAGAAATGGCTTTGAGCCTTTGATAAAACCCTCTACCTAAATCATCATCGTTGAGTTCTTTGCGTATGTCCGATAGTATTTGCTCGAAGTTTCCAGCTTGTTCTGGATTAAGTCGGCAAAATTGCTCCTTAAATACCTTAAGGAGAATATTCGTGTGTGGGTCATACACGCCATTGTGCGCATCTTCCTCATGGATTTTACCAATATATTGGTAGCCTAGTCGGGTGAGATGCACCATTGCTGGCATTTGTACGCGTGTTGCTTCGTTAAATGTACCCATATATTTTCAATTAGAAGGGCTAGAGATAGGCGAATGTAGCGAAAACGCTTTCAAAAATGGATAGACGGATAAATGACCATGGTCCTAGTAGTTACCTTGGTTTGTTGACTTAATAGTCAGACTTCCCTACAAAGATACAACATTAAAGGATTTTATAAAGAGAAAATGTCGATTTCTTTGTGTTAGGCAATGATAATCTGCGCACTTAAGTTCTGTGATTTCTAAACTACAATTTGAGTGGAGTTGTTATTCTTTGATTTTTAGCTGTATGAAAGAATGCTCCAAAAGATTAAGGCGCGTCGTAGGGACGCTAATGCAGTCTCCAACACCTCTAGCGTAGAAATAGATATTACTAAGAAAACTCATGACGGAATAAATGTATTGGGGCTGCCTTCTTTCTCTGGGGAGGGCAGCCCTCATTTGGGGCTTCTCGCGTGCGCGTACGCGCGCGCATAACAGCAAAACTATACTTTTTGCTTTCACAACCTTCACAAAATTGCGTGTATGTGGGTGGGAGATAGTGCGTTAGGAGGGTAATAGGAACGGTGTTCGTGAGAAAGTCCAATTAGAGGTGTGCAGGAGGGCGCTTGGATTGCAAAAAATGAGCTGAAATAAGAAAACTGACCGTAAATATCTTTCCAGTGACGTGTCGCACTGTGGCGTTTTAATGAACTTTTGGGAGGATGAATAGGGTGGTGAGGATTCATCATTTCTGCAAAGAAAATGGGGCAGTGCGTCCCTTCTAGTGAAACCTCGGAGATACTCTGGAAAAAGTCCAACGTTTTTCGGAAAATCTCCGACGTTTTTCAGAAAATCTCCAACGTTTTTGGGAAAAAGTCCAACGTTTTTGCGGCTAGGTCCGAAGTTGGGACTTTGGTGGGCGTTTTTTTGGGGAGCAAATGCAGGGCGAAAGGAGGAATCGCGCGGAGCATTAGGGGAGAAAATGGGCGGTTTCGAGGGGGAGGTAATCCCCTTTTTCAGCCTTTCAATCAGTCCAAAATAGCGGTGATGTGCGATTTATGTTAAAATATATCCGAAAGAAGGGCGTAAACAGTTGTTTGATAGAGGGTTATGAAGGAGTCGGTGAAGGTTGTGAAAGCAAAAAGTGCAAAATTCCTGTAGGGCGCGCGCACGCGCACGCGCGAGAGAGGGGGATTTAAGAGTTGTTAGGAATTGAATTTTGACCCCAAATTGGCATTAAACCTCAATCGGTCAAGACCGTTATAGTGCAAATCATTATGGATAAGATAACTTCCTAGCACCTTTCATTTTCTTGTTGGCATCTTGTTTCTCGTTCGTTCTCGACGCCTTCAAACTAACGAAAAACCATCTGCTCAACTATCAAATAAAATCTGTTCAGAATCTAATGACCGATTAGGGTGAAATCCTGAACAAATTGGGGTTAATTAAACACGAAAAGGAGATGCTGCAAAAACGAGTTTTGCAACACCTCCTTTTGTGGATATAGGTATGGAAGGAGCGACTAGGCTTTTGCAGCGTCCCAACCTTGGGCTTTGAGGGCAAATTCGTTGCCATCGCGCGTGATGAGTTGTGTACCTTCGGCAACAGTGGTGATGTGACCGATGATTTTGACATCGGGAAGGGCTTCCACACGCTCATGGTCGGTGAGCGGCACGGTGAAGAGGAGTTCGTAGTCCTCACCACCATTGAGGGCGCAGGTGGAGACATTGAGGTTGAATTGCTCGGCTGCAACTGCCGTTTGGTAGTCGATGGGCAAGCGTTCCTCAAAGATGCGACAACCCACTTGACTTTCGTGGCAGATGTGAAGAAGTTCGCTGCTGATGCCATCGCTCACATCGATCATTGCGGTGGGGCGGATGCCTGCTTGACGGAGACTTTCGACCACATCGCGGCGCGCCTCGGGTTTGAGTAAACGCTCGAGGAGATATTCTTGTCCAGAGAAGTCGGGTTGGAAATTGAGCGCATCGCGGGCTTCTTGCGATTTGGCAGCCTTCACCTGCGAGAGATAGACGGCTTTTTCGCGCTCCATGAGTTGAAGTCCCATGTAAGCAGCACCAAAGTTTCCGGAAACACAGACGAGGTCGGTGGGTTTTGCGCCCGAACGCTTGACGATGTCGGAGGGGGCAGCGGTGCCAATGGCGGTGATGCTGATGGCTATGCCGGTGAGGGAAGCAGAGGTGTCGCCTCCCACGAGGTCTACACCGTGGCGCTCGCAGGCAAGACGAAGTCCGGCATAGAACTCATCGAGATCTTCCACTTGAAAACGATTGCTCACCGCCAGAGAAACGAGGAGTTGGCGGGGGGTGCCGTTCATGGCGTAGATATCGGAGAGATTGACCATGGCGGCTTTGTAGCCCAGATGACGCAGTGGGGTGTAGACAAGGTCGAAGTGGATGCCCTCCATGAGCATATCGGTGGTGACGAGGGTTTGTTCGCCTTCGGTAGTTCCAATGATGGCGCAGTCGTCGCCTACGCCTTGCAAGGTGCTAGACTGGGTGGGCGTGATGCCTTTGGTGAGGTGGCGAATAAGACCAAATTCGCCAAGAGAGGATATGGTGGACATTAGACGTTGTTAGACATTAGAGGGTCGCGGACCCCTTTATGCTCGCCACGACAAGCGCGGCTCGGGAATTAAAAGAAAAAAAGAAAAAGAAAACTAGAAGGAAAAGAAAACTAGAAGGAAAAGCTAGAACTTCTAGCTCCTCTAGAAACTAGCCTCTAGAAATAGAATCCCAATCCGATGCGTGTACCCACTTCGCTACCTTGGGAGAAGTCGTTGACCGAAAGTTTGTAGAACACTTGGGGTTCAATGGCAATGTAGTGATTGAGGTAGAAGGTGTAGCCCACGGTGAAGGGAAGACGGAGGTCGTTTTGGTTGGGGCTGCGGTGGATGTATTCGAGTCCCGTGCCGAGAGAGATGCCGATCCAGTTGTCTTCGAAGAAATAACCACCTTCAGCATTCATGCCAAGGCGGAAGCCGCCGCGGTCGTTGTAGTTGATGCCGAAGTTGGAGAAGGAGGCATTGACATAGTGGGTGTCTTGCTCAAACTGTGCGCGTGCACCGATGGAGAAGCTCACGAGGAGAAGTAGGAGAGTGAGGATTTTTTTCATGAAAAACAGGTTGTGATAAGCGATAACCGCTTGTGAATTTACTAGAGATTGGCGATAAGTGCTGTGAGGCGTTGTACGTGGTCATCGGCTTTTGCCTTGAAGACTTCAGCTTGTCCTGCTTCGTTGCGCATGGCGTAGGAAACACTGCAGGTGTAAATCATGCCTGCGAACTCCATGCCGGTGAAACCTGCTGCAAACATCTGGGCAAACATGAGTTTGTCGAAGGCATTACCATTGTCGTTGATGTAGACTTCTTCGGGAGCGCCCACCGTGAAGGAGAGAATGAGCTTCTTGCCTTTGAGGGCAGTGCCAGTGGAACCGTGAGAGAAGCCGTGAAGCCATACTTCTTCCATCCATCGTTGGAGCAAACTGGGGATGCTGAACCAGAAAAGTGGGAATTGGAAGACTACGATGTCGGCTTCGACAAGGCGTTGTTGCTCACGTGCCACATCGATGGGCTTGTGGGTGTAGAGATCTGCAAGACGAACGATTTCTGCTTCGGGAAGTGTGACAGAAAGACGGTCGAGAATCTCATTATTAACTACGGAATCTTTGGGGTCGGTATGACCGCTAATGATAAGAACTTTAGACATTGAGTTTAGATGTTAGACGTTGGAGGGTCGTAGACCCTTTGTAGACGTTAGAGATTAGACGTTAGATGTTAGAGTATCTAGACGAACTAGGGAAACTAGATGAACTAGAGATACTAACCTCTAACGTCTAACCTCTAACTTCTAATTTAATTATATCTCCAGAAAGAAGGAGTGAAGGGAAGGAGAAGTCCGAAAATCTCAAGACGTCCAGCAATCATCAAGAAGGAACTCAACCAAAGACCGACGTCGGGGAGTTCGCTCCAAGAGTCAAGAGGACCGAGAGAGTAGCCTATGCCAGGTCCGACATTAGAATAAGAAGAAATGCTCAGACCAAAACTGTCGAACACTGGATAGCCCAGCATCACGAAGACAATAACACCCAAGACCATCAGAAATGTGTAGCAACACAGATAAGCAAAGATACTCTGCAACACTTGAGGAGTGATGTAATCGCTGTTGATGCGCAAAGGATGGTAAGCCCGAGGATGCAACACATGGTGCACTTCCGTACGAATCACTTTCAGTGTAGTGAGTACGCGCACCACCTTGATGCCGCCAGCCGTGCTACCCGTGCAAGACCCAATGATGCTCACCAAAATCAGACTAATCCAAGTGAGGTGCGGCCAAAGCATAAAGTTTTCGGTCGTGAATCCCGTGGTGCTCATCATCGACACCACATAGAAGAGTGACTCTCGGAATCCACGTTCCGTATAATCCTGAGAATGCCACCATTGACTCAACGTGCAAACCGCCGTAAAACCAAAGATGAGAAGAATAAACAGACGCAGTTCCTCATCGTGCCAAAAGAGTTTGAATCTTCTTTTAAACAGCACAAAATAGAGCAGCGTAAAGTTCGTAGCCCCCAGAAACATAAACACCACCGACACATATTCAATAGCCGGAGAGTTGAAATACGCAATGTTCGCCGTGTGCGTAGAAAATCCCCCCGTAGCGATGGTGGCAAAACTATGGTTGATGGCATCAAAAGTGTTCATACCGCACAGCGCATAGGCAATAGCGCAAGCAATCGTGATGAGCAGATAAGTGCTCCACAGATAGTGAGCCGTAGTACTCACACGCGAGTGCAATTTTCCCAATTTCAGTCCCGTAGCTTCCGCCGTAAACAGTTCTTGTTCACCAATCCCTAAAGCTGGCAGGAGTGCGAGCGTAAAGAAAATGATGCCCATTCCCCCTACCCAGTGCGTCACACTGCGCCAGAGCAAAATAGAGTGCGGCAGCGAATCAATGTCGGTGAAGGCCGTCGATCCCGTAGTGGTAAATCCAGACATCGTCTCGAAAAACGCTTCCGAAACCCGATGCAGGTGCCCACCGAAGAGGAAAGGTAGCATGCCCAGTGCACAATAAATGAGCCAGACCATGGCAACAATGAAAAAACCATCTCTGCGTTCAACGCGAGTGGGGCCTTTTCCGCCGAGCAATCCTAAAATCACGCTCAGCGCAGCACAAATGCCGATGGGAATCAGCCAAGTGCTGTGATGATGTTCACCATAACCAATGCCCACGAGCCAGCACACCATGAAGAGAAGACCTTCGAGTCCAATCAATCCTGCAAAGGCGCGTGCAATGATGCGATAGTTTAGCATAAGAGAGGATTATAAGAGAAAGTCTTTTAATTTGTGAGTATCGCTGTGCAAGCAGAAGATGAGTAGCACGTCTCCAGGTTGGAAAACAGTGTTGCCGTTCGCCAAATATCCTTTATCTCCGCGCACATAGCCACCAATGCTCGCTTGTGAGGGAAGATTCAAGTCTTTCACCGCCTTTCTCGTAAACACAGAGTCGTGTTTCACGCGATATTCCAGCACGTCAGCGTCTGCCACAGTGAAACTCTTGATACTGTCTACATTGAGTTGCAGGAGCATGCGATAGATGTGAGCCGCGGCAAAAGCCTTCTTGTTGATAATCGAGCCCACGTCCACCTTCTCCGCCAGTTCCAAATAGCTTGTTTGTTCCACCATCGTGATTGTTTTGGCAAAATTCATCAAGCGTTTTGCCGAGAGCGAAGCAATGATGTTCGACTCTGTGCGTTCTGTGGCAGCCACAAACACATCTGCGTGTCGAATGCCCTCATCGTAGAAAAAACTCAAGTCGCGAGCATCTGCATGATAGTAGGTGCAATGCGGGTGATGCACTACACTTTCTGCTCTGCGCAACTTCTCCAAATTTTGGTCCACCACAAAAGCAGAAATCTGTTTCGGAAGACTGTTGATGCTACGAATCGTGATGTCGTTTGCCCCCATATAAACCACGCGTTTTGCTTCGCGAATATTTTCTTTGTCGAAGATGCGGCGCACAAAGTTCACATTTTCAGGTCCCGTCATCACAAACACCAAATCCTCCAGCAAAATTTGTGTCTTGCCGTGAGGAATGATTGTTTTGCCGTTGCGTTTGATTGCCGTGATGTGGTAAGGATCTTCGGGACCCGAGATTTCTGAAATCGCTTTGCCAATCAGTTCGCAGTCTTCACGCACCACAACGGCAAAAAGCAAGAGTTTCCCACATTGCATTTCCCACCAGTGGCGTGCCCAAGGGCGAGTGATGAGGTGGTTTATCTCGTTCGCCACCAGTAGTTCTGGATAAATCAACGAAGAAATACCTTTGTCACGGAAAAACTGTTGGTTTTCCTCTTCCATGTATTCCATCGTGTCCACACGCGCCACAGTGATTTCTGCGCCTAGTTTCTTTGCGAGCATGCAACTCGTCATGTTGCGGCTCTCATCGGGAGTCACCGCTACAAAAAGCTTGCATTGGTCCACACCGCTTTCTTTCAAAAAACTAATAGAGGTGGGACAACCTGACACTTTGAGCAGGTCTTCTCTAGAACAAGCTGAGTTGTAAGTTTGTTCATCTTCAGTGATCAGCACAATGTCGTGCTTGTCACGAGTCAGGAGAGTGGCTAAATGGGTGCCCACTTCCCCTGCTCCAGCTATGACTATACGCATAACAAAAATATATTGGACGATATGCCGTCAATTAGGCACAACAGATAATTGAGCTTTTCAGTTGCATCGCAACGTGGAGTGCTCTATCTTCTCGTGAAAAGAATTATTGAAGTTTGAGGTGAGTTGAAATTGCCGCTTCAATCGCCGCTTTGTCAATGCCACAAAGGTGGTGCAATTCAGACACAGAACCATGTTCCACAAAGTGGTCGGGAAGTCCGAGGCGTACCACACGAGTGGCAACCCCCTGATCAGCCAAGAGTTCTAGCACGGCACTGCCAATGCCTCCTTGGCGCGCACCATCTTCGAGGGTGATGAGGGTGCGATGCGTGCGTGCCACTTGGAGTATCAAATCTTCGTCCAAGGGTTTGGCAAAGCGCAAATCCACATGAGTGATTTTCACACCAGGATGTTGTTGTTCCACAGCCGCAATGGCATCGGTGGCAGTGACCCCAATGGGTCCGAAGGAGAGAAGCGCCACTTCGCCTGTGCCCTGTTGGAGCAAGCGTCCGCGACCGATTTCGATGGTTTCCATGGGGCATCGCCAGTCGCTTCTGCGACCGCCGCCACGAGGATAGCGGATGACGAAAGGATGTTTCGCTTGTTGCTGCGCGGTGAACATGAGGTGGCGCAGTTGGCACTCGTCGTAGGGCGAAGCAATGATGAGATGAGGAATGGGGCGCAAGGCGGCAATGTCGAAAACCCCATGGGGCATTTGTTGCTGCATGATGTGCATGGAGCAACCCGTAAGCATAGCAGGTGTGACGCCGATGATGCGAGGATTTTGTTCCGCCAATTCCACCAAAGTGTGTCCAAACACATCTTGAAATTTCGGAGCCGCGTCAGGACGTTCAGGAGTCGCGATTTTCACCTCCGCTTCAGGGTCAAATTTGCCTGGAGCGTGCCAGCCCAAGGGGTCAGCTTCCGCGCATCCATAACCCTTGCCCTTCACCGTCTTGATGTGGAGGAGTTTAGGACCCTTCATCTCTTTGATGCCTTGGAGAATCTCCACGAGTTCGAGGACGTTGTGTCCGTCGTAGGGACCGAAATAGCGGATATTCATTCCCTCAAAGATATTTTGCTCTTCGGAGAGGAACGATTTCACGGCATTGTTGAGACGAATCAAGCTCTTGCGGCGTGAGGTGTTGAGCAGTCCCCAGTGTTCAAATCGGCGGGCGATGCGATTGCGCCAGCGATTATATCCTGCCGAAGCGTGGAGTTTGAGGAGGTATTGCTTCATCCCTCCGACAGAGTTGGAGATGCTCATATCGTTGTCGTTGAGGATAATGAGCAAATTATTGGGCACTTCCGAGGCATTGTTGAGACCTTCAAAGGCTAGTCCTCCACTCATGGCACCATCGCCGATGACTGCCACGACTTTGCGTTCGGGATGACCTTGTTGCAAAGCGGCAACATTCATGCCCAGGGCAGCGGAGATGGAGTTTGAAGCATGACCACAAGCAAAGGTGTCGTATTCGCTTTCAGAGGGTGAAGGGAAGGGTTTGATGCCTCCCAACTGGCGATTGGTGTGAAAGCGGTCGCGACGACCAGTGAGGATTTTATGTCCGTAGGCTTGGTGTCCGACATCCCACACGATGCGATCGTCGGGCGTTGCAAACACATAGTGCAACGCCACGGTGAGTTCGATGGCTCCGAGACTTGACGCCAGATGTCCTGGATTTTGCGCCAATTCTTCAAAAATATCTTGGCGCAACTCCCGACAAAGTTGGGGCAGCTCTTCGAGCGACAAACGTCGCAGGTCGGCAGGCGAATTTATGCGCGATAAGAGAGGATATTTTTCGGGAGTGGTCATGTCAGAAAGATGTTGAGAAACAAGAGTATTTCCAGTGTTGTCGCTGCAACTAGCGGTGATGTGGTGCGAGAAATCGCCATGCAATGGCGAGTGCTCCAAGTGATGGCACACAAAAGTTGCAGTCACGCAGGGGCGCACCGCAAATTTCTAGTCTACAATGTCAGATGTTTTGACGAAAGTTGCCAAAGTGTGGATGCTCAATGCCAGCAGATGTTTCATCCCATGTGAATGAGCGGTGATCTAGTGTCTAGGAATTATTGTCCCAGAGCCTCAGAGATTTGTTGTCTTCTAAAAGCCGAGCGAATATATTGCTGCATCATGGCAATGGCGCGTTTGTTGTCGCCGCCATTGGGCAGGATGAGGTCGGCATGCTCTTTGGAGGGTTCGATAAATTCATCGTGCATGGGTTTGAGCACATTGCGATATTTATCGATGAGCATCTCGAGAGAGTGTCCGCGCTCTGCGATGTCGCGCTCAATGACGCGGAGTAAGCGCTCATCACTGCACGTGTCTACAAAGATTTTCAAATCCATTTGATCGCGCAGCTCCTTGTCGTAGAGTGCCATGATGCCTTCGACGATGATCACATCGTGGGGCTCCACGTGAATCGTCTCCTCACATCGCGTGCAAGTGATGTAAGAATAGGTGGGTTGCTCGATAGCTTCTCCACGTTTGAGTTGTTCGATTTGGTGTGCCAACAGCTGCCAGTTTCCACTATTTTTCGCACCACAGTAGTCTTGCCCGACCCTGTGCCGCCTGCAATTCCGATGATGAGCATGGGAGAAGAGTGTATGTTCAATGGTTGGAGGGCTGCAGGTTTTGCCGAGTTCTTGCCATGAATGCTTCACGCAGCGGCACAATCCGTGCAGTTTGTAGGGGCAAATGTACGAAGAAAAAATGAAATCTAGCCAGTAGTCCCTATAAATAAGACGGCACCTCACCCACTCACACCTACGAATCGTGCACCTCAACTTTGCATTTTATCTAGCAAAGTCGTGTGCGTGCGCTGTAGCTTGCGACCTCCTCCTTCGGTTGTGATTCTTGGCGTTGAATGCAAGTGCAGCGTCTAGAATTGCCGTCTGAATTTGAAAAGCTATTAAAAAGCGACCTTCCATTTGTTCGCCCCAAAAAGAATGGATAACTTTGGCAGAGTATTTCAGAGATTGCGCACAGGAAGTGCAAAGCATCTCATGAGTAAATCTCCTAATCCTATATTTCCCATGAAACTAAGTTTTTCTTTTTTATGCTTCAGTCTGCTCGTTTTGCCTTTCTTGCCTAGTGTGGGAAAGGCACAAGAGGTGGTGCGCTATGAGCCCGTCGCACTCTCGTTTTGGACTGCCGACAATCTCTCTATAAGTCTCTCGCGACAAGGCGATGGCTACTTGCTCACCCTCCAACTGAGGGCTACCGACCGCAGATTTCTCCCCGAGAGTACCCTGTGGTTGCGTACTTTTGAGGATCAGATGATTCAACTTTCAGGGAAGCTCATCGACAATGAGGTGCAACTCTCCGTCAAAGACGAAGGGGTGGCGGGCTATCCTAAACGCCGCGTGGTCGCTACCGCTGTTTACCCCATCACGCGTGAGCAGTTGGCGCAGTTGAATCGTGGAGTGAAGCAGCTTCGCCTCTCAACAATTCCCATGACTTACGATGTGCGCTTCGACCGCGATCGCATCGGGAAAGCACTCTACAACCTCTTTTTGGCACAAGAAGAAGTGATGTAGCCCATCGAATGTCGTTTTTTCCTTTTGGCACAGGGATTTTGCCTTTCAAAGTATAACATCAAGCCTAATCATGTATAAATTTCTCCTATCTCTTTTTCTGCTGTTGAGCACTCTCTCCGCCACTGCTCGCAAAGTGGTGCGCGTGGCTTGCGTGGGCAATAGCATCACCTACGGCACGGGCATTGCCAATCGTGAGCATGATGCCTATCCTGCACAGTTGCAACGTATGCTCGGCAAGGATTATGTCGTGGGCAACTTCGGCAAACCTGGTGCCACTCTCCTGCGACACGGACATCGCCCCTATTTCCAACAGACGGAGTTTCGAGATGCGATGCAGTTTAAGGGAGATATTGCCGTGATTCACCTCGGCATCAACGACACCGATCCGCGAAATTGGTGCAATTTCCGCGATGAGTTTGTGGGGGACTATGTGGCACTCATGGACTCTCTGCGACAAGCCAATCCCAAAGTGCGGATCATCCTCTCGCGCCTTACGCCAATTCGATACGATCATCCACGTTTTGACTCTGGCACTGAACTTTGGCGCAGAGAAATCTCCGAGACCATCGACCGCATCGCCGCATCGCAGGGCGTGGAACTCATCGATTTTTACCAACCCCTCATTGCGCATCCCGACTGGTTGAGCGATGGCATCCATCCTGATCCACGTGGGGCGAAGGCTCTCGCTGAAACTGTGTATAAAGGTATCACGGGCAATTATGGCGGACTGCAACTTTCGGCGCTCTTCTCCGATGGTATGGTGCTTCAACGCGGTGGTTGCTATATTCAGGGTGTGGCTAATGCTGGTGCCAACGTCGTGGTGAGCTATGATGGCAAAGAACTGGGTAAGGTAGTTGCCAATAATCGTGGTGAATGGCGCATTTGGGCGGTGCTTTCGCAGCCTGTGGAGCGTGGAACCCTAACCATTGCTGCTGGTCGCGAGGTGAAACGCTTCAAAGATGTGGCAGTGGGCGAAGTGTGGTTGTGCAGTGGACAGTCGAACATGGCTTTCAAGGTGAAACAAGCTGCGACTGCACAACAAACTCTTGCGCAGTGTAACGACAACGGTTTGCGCCTCTATAACATGAGCCCTCGATGGGAAACCGACAATGTGAGTTGGGACAGCACAGCCCTTGCCGAGGTGGATCAGCTCCGTTTCTTTGAGGCGCGTCCTTGGAGCATTGCTTCGCCCGAAAGTGTGGGTGATTTCTCCGCTGTAGCCTATTATATGGGGAAGATGCTTCGCGATAGTCTCAAAGTACCTGTGGGCATCGTTTGTAATGCCGTGGGAGGTACGCCGACAGAAGCATGGGTGGATCGCCCTGTGTTGGAGCAACATTTTTCACAAATCTTCCGCAACTGGCGCGGAAATGACTTCGTGATGGACTGGGTGCGCGGACGTGCTGCCAAGAATGTGGCACTTCGTCCCGAGGCTCGTCATCCCTATCATCCTGCCTATTGCTATGAAGCAGGGATGCGCCCCCTAGAGGGTTACACCTTTAAGGGCGCGGCGTGGTATCAAGGGGAGTCAAATGCGCACAACGCTACGACTTATGCGCGATTGTTGCGCCTCTTGGAAGAGAGTTGGACGCAGCGTTTCACCCAAACTGCGCAAGCCACAGCGCGTGTGTCCGAAGGTCTTGATTCGCTCACCCCATCCTTGCGCGTGCAGCAATTGGCCTTTGCTCGTCAGCGTCCCTTCTATCTCGTGCAACTATCCAGCATCGAACGCCCATCGTGGACTTGGTTTCGCGACACGCAGCGCAGGCTTGCCCGAGAACTTCATCTGCCCCTCATCGTCACCTCCGACAAAGGTTTGCGCCACGATGTGCATCCGCCCTACAAGTTTGAGGTAGGCACCCGAATAGGCCGTGCTGTGCTTTGCCACGACTACGGTTTTGTGCAAAGTCCCTTGAGTCCGGAGATTGTTTCCGCCCTCCGTGCTGGCAGTAGTGTGTGGCTCACCTTGTCCACTCCTATGCCTTTGACCACGAGCGACCAACAACCTATGCGTACTTTCGAAGTGGCTGGTGCTGATGAGCAATTTCATCCTGCCGTTGCCGAAATCACCGCTACTGGCCAAATCGTTTTGTCTTCTCCTGCCGTGCATACTCCTTTCCACGTCCGCTATGGTTGGCAACCTTTCAGCGAAGGCAACGTAGTTTCGTTGCAGGGGCTTCCACTCTCCACCTTCCGTTTGGAGGTGAAATAAGGAGCGTGCACTTTATTCTCTAGCTTAATAAAAACAGCGACCAGCGAGATGCTCATTGAAATCTCGCTGGTCGTGTTGTTTTTACATGCTGTATTTCCCGCAGTAGTATGAAGGATTGTTCTCCACTTGTCGGGTGAGTAGCTTACGATATTAGGAAATACGTGCTTCCTTCACGAGAGGAGAGCGGTGAATCTTAGGCACTATTTGCATTCTAATCCCTATTTGCAATGAATGGTGATCCGTTGCTCTTCTGTGCTGCCTTTAGGAATGAAGATAATCTCTGTTTTCTTGCCCGAAAGCACGAAGGGTGGGGTGGACACCGCCTTGGCAAAATCGATGCGCTCGCAGCGTTTGCCGTTGATTTCCACAATGCGGTCGCCCTGACGAATGGGAAGTTTCGCATTCCACACAATGCCGGCTACGATGGTGCCATCTGCCGTGATGGTAGGCACGACTTCCCATTCGGGTTGGTAGACCTTGAGGGGCTCTTTCTGCGCAGGATGTGGGAGGAAATAGAAGGTGCGTCGAGGAAAATCTATGGCGACATCCCCATAATTAAAGAGTTGTGAGCCAAGTCGCGATGCCGTGCCGTCGGTGGTGATGGTGGCTACATCCGCAAATCGGAAGTGCGCTATCTCCATCTGGGGAATGAGGATGCGGTGCTTGGTGCTGACTCCCTCGATGCCACTAGCACCCATGGACAAAGTACCGTCGGCAGTGGACAAAATGCGTGCAGTGGAACGATGTTGCGTGAGACGTTCGCGCTGGCGGTTCGACATTTCATAAAAACCTTCCGCTCCGCTGTCGAACATCACCGTGTCGAGGTCTGTTTTGCCTAAACGCACTGCCACCATAGGCACATAGTCGTTGGGGAGTAACGGGAGCGCGCGCGAAAAATCGAGTCCCAACCCCTCGGAGAGGGTGGTGAAGATGAATTGTCGTTGCTGCGTGTCCCACTTGACAATGCCCATTCGCAAGAGGTTGTATCCCAATATGCCGTCAATGAGTTGCGCTGTGGGGTTGCCCTTTTCCCATTGCATAGCTTGGATGTTGCGAAAGGTCACAGCCCCTAGTTGCAAGCTGTCGAGATTGACCAGAGAGGCTTGCACCGCTCTGCCGTTGGAGTCTTCGCCTGTGCGCATTTCTCCTGCCTTGAGTCCGATGCGTGTGGCAAATTCGTGGCTCACGCAGCAGGGAGCACCTGTGTCGAGCAGAAAACGCCCTTGTTGTCCATTGACTTTGAGGGAAACAAGGAGTTTTCCTCCCTCATTAACATAGGGCACGATGGCGCGAAAGCGTTGTGCAGCTGTGAAAAGTGAGGTGGAAATCAACAAGCAGCCGAGAACCAACGACCGAAGAAAGGGACTTGTCATAGGAGGGAATAGAAATCGTGCTCGGTGAATGATTACTTTTGAGTGGCAGTAGGAATCTTCTCCACTTCTTCGAGGAATGTCTCTATTTGGAGTCGTGCGCCTACCACTTTACCAGCTACTGTGCCATCGGGATTGATGACGAGGAGTGTGGGATAGGCGGTGATACCGTAGCGTTTTGCCACTTCGAGTCCTTCGCCTTTCTCCATATCCATTTTGAGATTGACGAAGCGTGCGTTGAACACCTTGCCCACTTCAGGGCGAGGGAAGACATCGCGTGCCAACATTTTGCAAGGTCCGCACCATTCGGTGAAGCAGTCCACAAAGACTTGTTTGCCGCTCTCTTTGGCTTTTGCTAGGGCTTCTTTGAGGGTGAGGTGCTCGAAGATGATACCATCGTTTTTCTCCAAACGGTCTGCTAGGAAACTTAATTGTTTGGCTGCGCTTCCTGTTTCGACTTTGGAACGCTGACGGAGATAAGCGCAAAGGCGTTGTGTTTGTTGGGCGTTGAGGTCGGGAAAATCGAAGGTGAGTTCATAGCTAGCGCGCGAACTTTGGAATTTTGCGCCTTCTTTTTCCATAAAGTCAACGAGCGCGTCATATTGTTTGGTGCCACGGAGTTCAGCCAATTTGAGCGTGGGATAGATGGCTGAAGTGTCGGCAATGGCGGCTTTGCGTGCCCCCAAGGAGAGGTCTAAGAGTGCATCAGCATCGTAGGGAGCGGTGCCAGAAGCATAAGCGGCAGCTTCGGAATAAAACATACGTTCCAAGAAACCATTTACTTTGGCTTCCCCGACGTTTTTGACAAATGTGTCGCGATGTTCCAACAAATAGTGGTAGAGCGGAGCTTGGCGGTCGGTGATGAGGCGCGAAAGAATAAACCAGTTGTCCTCCTTTGCATATTCCTTCTCCGAGAGTTGCGACCAATATTCTTGTGCCACTTGGTTGAAAGTGGAGTCGTCAGCAAGATTCAGCGCATAGAGATAGTTGCGCAGTGTTTTTTTGTCGCGCTTTCCTTTTTGATAAGCAGCAGAAAGTCCTGCGAGAGAAGTTTTGGGAGAGAGAGAAAGTGCTAGATCCTTTTGAAAATCAGGGAGCTGTTTGCCACCGATAATGCGTTGGACGACATTCCCCTCAGCATCGAGGACGAGAAAATGGGCAAATCGATGAATGTTGTAGCGCTTAGCAATAGCAGCATTCTGTCTTTTGCTCACATCCATATAGAAAGGAATGAAATTCTTGTGGAGATAGTCTGCAAATTCTTGGTTAGAAAAGACATAGATGTCCATACCGTGGCAGGGAATCGCCCAGTCCGCATAGCAGTTGAAGAAGATGGGCTTCTTCTCTGCTTTGGCGCGCGTCAGAGCTTCATCGAGGGAGTGGACATAGTTGACTTTGATGTCGGCTTTCACTTTGTCGCCATACATACTGGGTTCTACTTGAGCGGCAACAGCCAAGGGTGCGAGTGCGCCCAGAGCAGTAGCACAAGCGAGGAATAGAGATTTGAGAGTCATAAGGGAAAATACTTAGACGTAGGATGTAATCTTGTGAGAAATTTCGTCAAAGGTACGGATTCTTTCTGGAAGATGTAGACGATTAGTCGGAGAAAAGGGGGATTTCTCCTAAAATAGACTATTTATTTGTTCGTGGCAGTCACGTCTTTGACGCAGCGGACGCTGTAGAGTACGGAGCGCGCCATGTTGTCAATACGAGAAGTGCCGCGCCAAACCTTGTCGTTGAAGTGAGAAGACATGCGCACGATGGCACCTTGGAGGGAATCGTTGAGCGTGACAGGAGTGGAAGTCCAATAGTACCACGATTTACCGCGGTTAAGATAAAGTTGTCCGCGCGATTTCTGGTAAACATTGGCACCACCTAAGGGGGCATTGAATCCGCTTGCTCCACCTTCGCTCATGGCAGTGCCTAAGCCTGCACCGCGCCACGCATTGTTGCGCTGAGCTTCTTGAGCAGAGAGTCCGAAGGCTTGTTCTAGTTGTTGCCAATCTTTGTCGGAGGGTAGACGCCAACCTTCAGGAACGGCTTTTTGAGCGGCTTCGAAAGAATAGAGAAAACCATATTTTTTGACATAACCTCCGTTAGCTTTCTCCGCTTTTTCGAAGTTGGCACGGCCATATTTGGCGCGCGCAGCAGGTTGGAGGGCAAAGCTAGCGAGGCGAGTGGTGAGGGTATCGTCGAAAGCCGGGTTGAGATAGGCGATGTTTTCACGCAGTTGGGCTGCGGTCATGCGACCACGTTTGTAGTGCTTGAAGTAGGGGAGGATGAAATTGTCGATGGGTGTGCCATCCACTTTCCAACCGTCGAACTTCGGATCTAGGAAGAGGTCTTGAATCATTTGTCCCAGAATTTCGTCATCGGGTACCATTTTCTTTTGATCCACAGGTTTTTCTTCCCAAGTGAAAGCACCATCTAGGCTATAACCATTAGGGGCATAGCGCAGATTTTCAGCCAACCAAAGTTGGTTGCCCACACGAATGGTGTGGTAAACATTGCTGTCGCGAGGGTCGGTGAAGTCAGGACCATCCGCAACCGCCGATGCTTGATAGCTGAAATCACGTGTTTCGTCGTCGCGGCAGCCCACGAGTGTGCAGGTGGCTAGTAGGAGGAGGGAATATAGTATGGACTTCATAAAGGAGGACTTATACTTTGTCGGTGAATAATGTGCAAAGAAACGGAACGATGCGGAGGCTTATTGTTCAATGCGGCTGTAGTTGAGATTCAAGCCCAAAGATTGGGTGATAAAGTTGTAGAGCAACTCATATTTTTGCATCACGAGGGGGAAGTCTCCATAGCGTTGACGGAAACCACCATCGCCCAAATAGAGCAAGGCTTGAAGATATTGTTCGCGGTCTTCGCTGTCATCACTTGGGGCGTAGGCTCCCGATTGCTTCCAACCGGTGAGGAAACCAAATTGTGCGATTTCTGCAATCATGGCTTTGCGCATGTTTTGAGCTTCTTCCTCATCTTTTGCAATGGGATCTTGACCACCGGTGCTACGCAACAGCAGCGTTACGATGTCTTCGTGGCTTCCATTCTTGACCATACCACCCATTGGTCTTGCTCACCTCTGCGAAACGGCCGCAGAGAGCGGTTTGAGCTTTGACGCGGTCACTCACCATGCTTTGCACGATGGTGTTGATTTGGGTGGCAACTTTGGCGGAATCGGTGAGCGAACGCACTTGCGCAAGCACAAGGGTGCGGAATCCCACGTGGAAAGTAGGTTGTTGTGTGCGGTGCGTCGAAGTGGCAGTAAGGGTATCTGCCACCATGATGCTGAAGGGGCGCATGGGCTTAGAAATATGACCGAGATAACTGCGAATGAAGCGGAGTGCACGCATCTGGTCTTCGGGCGCGGTGAGATAGACGTAGGAGTATTTCACCCCACGATTGTAGCCCGAGAAGGTCCAGTTGAGATCTACAGTCTCGTAAGTCGTACGAGGCTTTCCGTCTACGCCAAGACCTTGGTTGTGCTTAGCGATGGTGTCGTTGAAATATACAGGCACTCCGAAATCCTTGTAGAGCAAATAGCGCTCATGTTGAATGGAATCGTCGGGTTGGTCGGTGATGACAAAGTCGTTGCCATAAGTGAGCCCAGGGGTGATAGGATCTTCGCTGCTGCAGCCCACGAGAGCAAGGAGCGAACAGAGGAACAAAAAGATATGTTTCATAGAGGGAGAGGCTTAAGAAGTTGAGAAACGTGAAGTGTTGTCGCTTTTTCGCGGAGGAAGCACAAGGCGTTAGCGTGCCCCTTGTAGAGTGGTGCGATAATGCTTAGGGAGCGGGAGGTGTCTCGGTGTTGCCGCCTTCTTCGTCTTCTTTGGGAAGTTCGGGCAATTCACGAGGTTTCTTCACTTCCACGCGTTCGGGACGGATGTTATTAGGCATGGGCACCTTGTCAAATGAGACAACACTTTCGGGAAGCGAGAAGGTGTAAGCCGCATCGCCCGAAGGAAGGGTGAAGAGATGCGTGGTGAGGAAAGAGTTTTGCTCCGTGTAGGCATTGAAAGCGTGCACGATGGTCTTGTGCAAAGGATATTTCTCCAGCACACTATAGCGGCGCAAGTCGAACCAACGGTGACCCTCGAAGCACAGTTCGCGGCGGCGTTCGTTGCGAATCTCATTCACGAGTTCTTCTCCTATTTTGTCGCCCAAATTGTCGTCAATGCGCTGACGTTGCAGTTGATGAAGCACCGAGTTGGCTTCGGCTTCTTTGCCTTGCATCACCAAGGCTTCTGCCAGATTGAGGTAGGCTTCTGCAGTGCGGAGGGTGAACCCATCGGAGATGTGGTTGGCTTCTGTGGTGCGCTCATATTTATTGGTCAATCCGAGGCTGTCGGAGAGAGAGTTTTTGCTAAAAAACGCGTTGCGACGCGCATCAAACTCAGAGAACAAGTCGTATAATTCTTGAGCAACACAATAGTCGGCAGGAGCTCCTGTGAGCGAAGTGTTGCGGTCTGAGGCAGCCAAATAGTTGGCTCCTTGTGTGAAAAGGATTTCTGCGTTGTTGCGTGTCAGGAAAGGTTGACCACTTTGCAACGAAGCGATAGTAGCGAGCTTGGCACGTGGACTTTCTACCACGCGACGAGCTGCCTTTTCGGCATCGCTCCATCGTTGCATATAGAGATACACGCGGCTCAAAAGGAGGTTAGCAGCCTCTGCCGATGCACGGTGTAGACGGAAACGGTCGGGCTGTGGAGAAACCGTCAGTTCGCTGGCAGCTGTCTCCAAATCCTTTGCCACTTGTGCATAAACCTCGGCGTTAGTGGCGCGAGCGAATTGTGTCTCTTTGTCTTTGTTGTGCTCCACATAAGAGGTGAGCTTCAAAGGAACGCATAGGTCTACGGCTGCGGAGTCGAGACGATAGGGACGTCCGTAGAGGTTAGCCAGTGTGAAGTAGAATTGCGAGCGTGCAAAGAGTGCCTCACCTTTGACGCGGTGGTAGAGGGCTGCGTCTTCCTCAGTGGCATGTGGCATGTCGTCGATGAGATCTACGATGTTGTTCACATGATTGATGCGTCTTGTTGCCAAGTGAAGAAGCCATACATGGGAGCTACGGTGTGCGTCCACGCCGTGTTGCCCACGTTGCCCTGTTGTGACGTACCGGTGGTGTTAATATCATCGTCGAGTATGTTGACAAATCCGTAAGTGCCGGCAGAAACACCTTTGTTCACGACATAACTTTTGAGATAAACATCGCCCACCAGCAGTTCGTTGAGATCTTGCACGGTCTTTGCGACTACGCGATCTTGAGAATACTGATCGAGAAAGTCGTTGCAGCTTGCAGTGCCTAGGAGCGAAAGGGCAAGTGCGAGAGTAGAAAACTTGTGATTCATGAGTAATCTATGCATTGGTTGAGGCTGTGTGGAGGCTACTTCTGGGGAGAAGCATGCCAGCTGCCTCAAGGTGGGAGATGATTAGAACGAAACTCTCAAGCCAAAGGTGAAGGATGGTCGAAGAGAGAGGGAAGTTTGCAGTGAGAAACCAGACTGTGTGGGGTCTTGACCTTCGAGAGCCGACGATTTGAGTGTGAAGACATTGGTCATTGCAGCATCGAATGCGAGGTTAGAGAAGGGCAATCCTTTGAGTTGTTTGCGTGTGAACTGATAGCGCAAAGCAAGGTTGCTCAAGCGCAAGTAACTGCCAGATACCACACGTGCATTGGAGTTGTCGTACATCATCCAGTAGTTGTCGGCGAAAGCCTCGAAACCTTGGGTTGCTGCGGGAGTTGCAGCACTCCAGTGGTAGCGGTTGTCGCCAAAAGCAGGATCACTCGGACTGATGAGCGAAGGAAGTTGGGTGTGACGCTCATCACCAGGTTTGCGCCAACGATGGGTGAACTCCTTGCGCACATTGTTTTCTGAGGAAACACCATCGAGCACGTCTTTATACAAGGCAAATTTGCGAATCTTATTGCCGAGTGCATAGTTGAAGCTCGCAGAGAGCGACCACTGTTGATAGCGCAAAGTGCTGTAGAATGAGCCTGCAAAGTTGGGTTCGCGGCTTCCACTAACCACTCCCACACGTTCCATAATGCGGTCGAGCGGCTGTCCTTCGAGCAAATGCTGACGATCGCGGTAGTCGTCGAAGAGAGGAAGACCATTTTGTGGGTCGAGTCCGATGAAATTATAACTATAGAATGTGCCAATCGACTTGCGGTCCATGATGGCAGTGCCATTGAGATACTTTTCAATCTTATATTTATTGGCAGTCTTCGTGTTGATGCTGTTGTAGACCACCGAATAGTTGGCAGAAACCAACCACGACCAGTCGCGCGTCTTGAGGAGATAAGCCGAAAGATTGATGCTGAAACCGCTATTGGTGATGTCGCTGCCGTTCATGACATAGTTTTCCACACCATTGAAGGGAGAAACCAGCGTGTTGTCAAAGGCATCTTTCGTATGCTTGTAGTAAGCATCCACACCCACTGTGAGGCGATAGTCGAAGAGCGACGCATCCACACCCACGTTCCACTGGTCGGTCTGTTCCCAGCGCAGGTAGGGATTGGGCAAAGCATCCACTTTTGCCACATTTTCTCCATAGTAAGTGTCGAGACTCTCTTGGCGCAACAAGAGGTTGGGCGTTTGATTGTCCACCATATTACCTGTTTTACCAAAAGAGGTGCGCAGGCGCAAATCGCTCACGGCATCATATTGGCGCAAGAGGAGAGACTTCAGATTGAGCATACCAGAGGCAGACCACACAGGAAGGAACTTTTCGTTGCTGCGTGAGCCAAACTTGTTGGAAGCATCAAAGCGCGTGTTGGCACTCAATGAGAAGAGGCTACCATAAGAATAGGAGAAAATGGCGTAGCCACTCAGGCGGTGCGTCTTGTCGGCACGGAGCGTGGGGTGATTGTGTGCCACCCATGAAGCATATTTGGGGAAACGATTCATTTCCTCCGCTGTCATGTTCACATATTTCAAACCACGACTCTTGAAGAATCCGCGAGTGTTTTCGCTGAAACCATCTGTATTTGATACGTTCATCTCATAACCCAACGAAGCACTGAGAAGATGCTGTTTCTTTTCTCCGAGAGCATGGCGGAAATTAGCTTGTGCACGGAGCGTAAAGTTTTCGTTGACGTTCGTGCCAGTGTTATACACACCGCCGTAAGGCATATCCGAGAGCCCATAATCGCCAGGGATGGGGGCTTGTCCGTATTCTGCATTGCGGAGCTGTGCAGCATAGTTGGATTTCTCGCCAAACCACGTGGAGTTGTCGGAGTGGGTGCGCTGATAAGAAGTGGTGAGCGTGAGGTCAAGCAGTGTTTTGAAACGATAGGTCAAATCGAGTGCTGCCATGATGCCGTTAGAGCTGTAGAGCTTCTCTGCATTCTCAATCTCGTTCAGAATGTTGTAAGCATATTTATATTGCTCGTTCTTGTCGGTGCCCACATTGTAGGCATGACGTTGGTAGAAGAAGTAAGACCCGTCGTTGTTGAAGGCAGGAAGCGCGCGTGTAGTGCCATAAGCATAGCCCAAGAGATCAATTTCGCCAGGGAGTTGCGTTTTCTTCTGCACATTGGCATTGAGGCGAATATTCGCTTGGATCACCTTCGCGATGCGCGTTTGCATGTTGAGCGAAGCTGTGTAGCGGTCGTTGTTGTGGTGAAGCTGCACGCCCTCTTCGCGGTTGTAGCCCAAAGACGCGTAATATCTGGCTGTTTCACTACCTCCGGAGAGTGCCACGGTGTGGTTATGGTTGAAAGTGTCGTGGGTGAGCAACTTAAACCAGTCGGTATTCACCGTTTCTGCGCGTTGCACTTCAGCCAAAAAGCCATTGTAGTCCGTCTGCCCCGTGACAAAACGGTGGTATGCACCTTCATAACCCACCATGGTCATGTGGTTGGGGAAGGTGTAGTGGAGGTTCATCAATTCTTGTCCAAACTGCACGCGTTCTTGTGAGTTCATCAAGTAGATGTCGCGGCCCGAAATTGCATTACCGATATAGTTGATGTAGTCAGGGTCGTTGAGCTGTTCGTTGGTCACATCGACAGGGTCGGAGAGGGGGATGCCATCGAGCACCCACAATGGTTCGCGGTTGCCGATGAGGGTAGACGTACCGCGGATGCGCATACGTGCCGTTGCACCCACTTCACCAGAGTTTTGCATAAACACCATGTCCGGCACACGACCTTCGAGAGCTTGCTCTAAGCTCGTCATGCCTGGCATGAGGATTTCTTCCATTTTCAACGAAGTGATGGCACTTGTCTTTTCGCGCGTTGAGATGGTGCCATAACCAGTTACCACTGCCTCTCCGAGGCTTTGGCTGTGATCGTCGAGCATAAAGTCGTAGTGCGCCACATTGCTGCGTCCGCTCTTCGTTTGTCGCTTCATACCAAGATAGGAAGCTGATATAGAAAGTCCAGCTGTGCTGGTGCCTGCAGGCAGTTTCACGCGATAAGCACCTTTGCTGTCGGTCTGTGCTGTCCAAACTTTGCGACCCAGTGTGACGCGCACGTTGGCACCAACAAGTGGTTCACCCGTTTTGTCAAACACCATACCAGACACCACATGGTCTTGTGCGGCAGTTTGGGTAGTGGCTGTGGTTTGTGCTGAGAGTGGCGTGGCGGCCGTCAAGGATCCTGCCGCGATGATTGCGGCCATAAAACTACGAAGTGGGGGATTTGTCCTCATTGGCATGGTGTGATAAATAGTAAAATGAGCGGTTGGATCATTGCATAATCGAAGGTTGTCACTTATATTATGCAGTGACTCGGTTGCAAATATACTGTTTGTTGCTCGTTTTGACAAGAGAATGTTTCTTTTTCTGTATCATTTTTCTTTTTAAGTGTCGATTTTGATAGTTTATCGACTTGTTTCTTGTGAAAATGTATGATATTTATTTTCTTTACTTATTTCCTTCTTTCAATCTGTTTTGAATGATGATAAGTCGAAAACTTGCGAATTTATTTGAGAAATTCTGGTTATCTTGACATCTGTCAATGCTTATGTTTCGATTTTATCATTCTGTTTTCGGCTTGCTCATTGCTATTGATGCATGGTTTGAGATGATATACGTAAAATATAAAAATATATTCTTTAGAATCACTTATCAACTTACTCTTTGAGGCGTGTTTTGTGCGTGTTGAACTCATCGTTTTTGAAAGGTGTATCCTAATCCCATGCAACCTTGGAGTGGTGTTCAAAGCTGTTACTTTTTCGCTCATTAGGGTGTGTGGGGATTATAGGATTTCTTTCGCAAGTTTCCACGTTTCTCCCGTCTTTCAAGGGGGAAATAGGGGTTTTTTCTTGAAAAATGACTGCTTGACGAGAAAAAATGCAGAAATAATTTGGAGAACTCGAAAAAAAATCTCAAATTCGCCCTCGAAAACAGTTGAAAACTGCAAGTGCAGTTGACAAAATAGCGGTTGTAAGCTCCATGTTTGAGTACTTTTACTTGTAAATTCTCACATTTCATTCACCGCTTACGGCACAAATTCCAACAATACCAGAGAAGTGCCGCTAGGAACCTCTTTCCTAAGACCAAGACGAAAACAACAAATTGACCGTACTTGCTTCTGGCAAGCTACATACGCCAATCTTCTATAACCGAAACAACGGGTGATTTTACCATGTACTTGAGGATTACACCTCTCCACCAAATCTCTTCGCCCGTCTTAGAATCCTTCGTAGATTCTCCATTGTCTTTTACCTAAAAACAAACCCCTATGATGAGCAATGCTAATCGTAGACCCTCCGCAAGCCGAGGTGCTGCGCGGATGTCGGCTTTCATCGGCTTGATGTGTGCTTTGGGCGCACTGCCTTTCTCTCCAGCGCAAGCTCTTGCTGCGCAAGCTACCACCCATCGTGCAGCCGTGATGGATCAAAAAGCAGCCAATACAAAACGTGTCACTGGTGTGGTGCGTGATGCAAAAGGCGAAGTTCTTGTCGGTGCTCTTGTACGTGATGCTCAAAATCCACGCATCAGCACTTTAACCAATGAACGCGGTGCTTTCACCCTCAATGGAGTGCGTAGCGGATATGTCAATGTTAGCTATATTGGCTATGATAAACTCGATGTGGCTGTGGGCGATGGTGCTCCCCTCAATATCACTTTGAAAGAAAGCAATGCCAATCTTTCTGAAGTAGTTGTAGTGGGTTATGGCCGCCAAACCAAGGCAAATCTCACCGGTTCTGTTGCTCAAATCAAGAGTGAAGAATTGCAGAGTCGTCCCGTGCAAAACGTTTCTTCTGCTCTCCAAGGCTTGATGCCTGGTGTCACCGTTACCGCAGGACAAGGACGTCCTGGCGCCGATGGTTCTACTATCCGCGTGCGTGGTATTGGTACGCTCAACAATGCAGCTCCCTACATCCTCATTGATGGTATCGAAGCGGGTACACTCAACTCCCTTGACCCTAATGACATTGAAAGCATCTCAGTGTTGAAAGACGCAGCTTCTGCCGCCATCTATGGTTCTAAGGCTTCCAATGGTGTCATCGTGATGAAGACTTGAAACTATTTGCCAATGGCACCGACCCCGACGGACACCCCAACACCGATTGGTACGGACTTGCTTATAAAACAGGTGTGCAACAATCACACAGTGTCAATGTTACAGGTGGTTCTGATTTGGTAAAATATATGGCCTCTGCTGGCTATCTCACCCAAGAAGGCATCTTGCAGTCGTCTAATCGTGAGCGTTTCACCATGCGCACCAACTTAGACTTCAATTTCTCTCCTAAACTCACCGGTCACGTTGGCTTAAACTTCATCCAAGACAACCACAACGACCCCAACAATAACTATGTTGGAGGTGGTTCTGACCAAATCATTCGTCAGCTTAACATCATCGCACCTTGGATTCCTGCCCACTTCAAAAATGGCACTTACGGCACCATCGGTGATGGTAGTCCTATTGCGTGGTTAGAAGCCAACGAACCCGTGAAGAACGAAAAACGCAAAATCACAGCTAACCTTGGTCTTGACTATCAGTTGCTCAACAATTTGATGTTGAGTGCTAAACTTGGACACGTAGCCGATAATACTTATCAACAAGCCTTTTTGAAGTATTTCCGTTACAATTCCAATAAAGAAACGTCTCCCAACAAACTTAACGAAGGGTTTGGCGATGACTATCGCACCACCCTCGATCTCACGCTCAACTACGATAAGCAGTTCGGCATCCACGGATTCAAGTTCCTTGGAGGTTATCATGCAGAACGCTATCACTATCACGGACTCTCTGCAGAGCGCAAGAATTTCCCTGGCAATGAACTTACCGATATGAACGCTGGTGAATCAGCCACTGCAACCAACGGCGGATATTCTCGCGATTTGAATATGTTGAGCTACTTTGGTCGTATCAACTACGACTTGATGGGACGCTATCTCTTTGAAGCCAACTTGCGTGCAGACGCTTCTTCACGTTTTGCAAAAGGGCATCGTTGGGGCTATTTCCCCTCATTCTCTGCTGCATGGCGCATCTCTGAAGAATCCTTTATGGAAAACACCAAAGGTTGGCTCAACTATCTCAAGTTGCGTGGTTCATGGGGTATTCTCGGTAACCAAGACGCACTCAATGACTACTATCCTGCAGTTAATACCTATAACATTGGTGGAGTCAGCAACTTCAATGGTAAGCCCAACACAGGTTACTATCAAGGAAGCTACAAACAAACCACCATCTCTTGGGAAGAAGCTCGCACCTGGGGTGTAGGTGTTGATTTCCAATTATGGAATAGCCTCACTGGTAGCCTCGATGTCTACGACCGCAAGACCACTGGCATCATTATGCGCGTGCCTGTTCCTTACGAATTTATGCTAGGTGACTACATGGACAATGTGGGAGCAATGCGCAACAGTGGTGTGGAATTGACCCTCGGCTATCAAAAGAAATGGGGTGAATGGTCATTTGGTGCACAAGGTAACGTGTCTTACAACAAGAACGAAATCCTCAACCTTGGTGGTGTGGACTATCTGCCCAGTGGCAACCAAAGAAATGCCGTTGGTCGTGCTTATGGCACCTACTATATGTATGAAGCCGACGGATTCTTCCCCACTGAAGAAGCAGCAAAAGCTTGGATGGATAAATACAGCCAACAAAAGGGTTATCCTTTCGGTAGCAACAAATTCCACGCTGGTGACTTGATTTACAAAGACACCAATGGCGACGGTAAAATCACCGAAGACGACCGCACCTATCACGGCACAGCACAACCTAAATGGAACTTCGGTATGGTGCTCAACCTCGGTTGGCGCAATTTCGACTTCCAAGCCATCCTCTCTGGATATGCTGGTGCACAACGTGTGCTAGGTTCTGAAATCTATGGTGACTTCCAAGGTGACAACTCTCACCCCTCTACCATCTGGCGCGATTCTTGGACTTACAACAAGAGCAATCCTCAGATGCCTCGCGTCGTAGAAGGTGAACAGTCTATGAGCCACTGGCGTCGTGTCATGAGCTCCTTCTGGTTGAGCAACACCAGTCACGTTCGTCTCAAGAACATCCAATTAGGCTACACGCTTCCACAAAGTATCACCCGCGTGCTGGGTATCTCCAAGATGCGTTGCTACTATTCTGTCGAAAATCTCTTGACTATCGACGGCATGAAGGTGCATACAGATCCTGAAACCTATGTAGAACGTGGATCTAACTATCCTCTCATGATGACCAACTCTTTGGGTATCTCCGTGACCTTCTAACCTCAAAATAGACACTATCATGAAACGTATTAAATATGCCGTTGTTGCGCTCGCTGCGCTCTTCGCCACTTCTTACAACAACTTCCCTTGGGAAGGATGGCGCCCCATTGGTAACGGCACATGGACTGCTAGCAGCACAGGAACATCTTTCTATGGCTTCCGCTTGATTTCTCGTTGCAACAATGTGGTGAACAACATCGACCGTGCCAAAATTGCTGATAAGAAGATATACAACAATCTCCTCGGACAAGCCCTTGCCATCCGTGCTTATGCTTATGCTCGCATGAACTTCTGGTATGGTGGCGTGCCCATCATGGACGATTTCTTCATTTCGACAAAGACATCGATCGTGCCATCTCGCTCCTTCCTAACGCTCCTACTGAAAGTGGTCGACTCGCCAAAGGAGCTGCACTTGCCATCAAGATGCGCTACGCACTCTACCGTGGCAACTGGCAACAAGCTGCTGATGCTGCAAAGGCAATCATGGATTTGAAGCAGTATGAACTCGATAAGGACTATGCTGCTCCCTTCACCATCGCTGGTAAGGGTTCGAAAGAAATTATCATTGCCGAAGAGCATGATGAGGTGCAAAACGATATGGGCATCTTTGGTCAGCTCTACAACAATGGTGATGGCGGTTGGTCATCTATCGTGCCTACACAAAACCTCGTGGATCTCTATCTCATGAAGGATGGTATGACCAAAGAAGAGTCTCCCCTCTACGATAAGAAACACCCCTTCGCTAACCGTGACCCACGCATGGCAAAGACTATTCTCTATCCTGGTTGCGACTATTGGAATGGAGTCTACAACACCCTCGACAAGAAACTCGATGGTAAAGACAATCCAGACTATCCCACTAAGGCTGCCAACTCTTCTAAGACTGCGCTCACTTGGGCGAAATATCTCTATCCCAAGAGCCAATATAACGACATGTGGACTACTGCTGCTTCCATCGTTGTCTTCCGCTATGCAGAAGTGTTGCTCTCTCGTGCTGAAGCACTCAACGAACTCAGTGGACCTTCAGAAGAAGTCTACGCTTTGATTGATCAGCTCCGCACACGCGCAGGAATGCCTGCCGTGGATCGCGCAAAAGCTGCCACCAAGGAGGCACTTCGTGAGGTGATTCGTCGCGAACGCTCCGTAGAACTTGCTGGCGAAGGCTTCCGCCGTGCCGACATCGTGCGCTGGAAGGATGCTTCTGGTAAGATGGTAGCTGAAACCGTGTTGAATGGCAATCTCACTCGCATCACTGGTACGGTGGACATGAAAGGTACTAACCCCGAAACTCGTGCCACTATCGCTGACGAACGCGATGTGATCGAAGACCGCGCCTTCAAGCCCGAATTCCGCTACTGGCCTATTCCACAAAGTGCAATAGACCGTAACCCCAAACTCAAACAAAACGCAGGATACTAAATCCATCTCCCTGTTTCATTTTCTCCAAGTCCCCTCTGAGAAGAGGGGACTTTCTTTTCGTCTACTTTTGAGTTGTAGAGCTGTGGCAAGTGGTTTTCGCGTTGGAGTCTCTTGTTGCACGATAGATGAGGGTGCGATTAGCGTTGGCAGAAGCTACGGTCTGTTGCTCTTTTTCTGAGACTCAGCAGCTCTTTCCTTTTGTTGCCGTCTCGTCCTTGCAAGGGCGTTATAGGCTTCTGTGTGAACATATCTTAAGCGCAGCTGTTTTTCCTCTCCCTCGCGCGCGCGTAACAGGAGTTTTGTGCTTTTTGCTTTCACAACCTTCACAGAAATCTTTGTAACGGATTGTTGCATAGTGAGTTATTGTGGTTTTTCGGACATTTTTTAACGTATTCTCGGTTGCGTTCCTGCGAGGACTTTCTGAAAAACGACACAAGAAGTGCGTAAAAAGCAGTGTATCTATCACTGTTATAGGAGATTGCGATGAAAAGTGTGAAGGTTGTGAAAGCAAAAAGTACAAAATCGCTGATGTGCGTGCATGCGCGCGCGCGTGAGAGTGCTGAAATGTTAATAAAGCGGTATGAGATTTTGCCCTCCCTCTTGGAGGGTAGAAGGATGATGAACAAGGAGTGAGATGTAGGATGAAAAGCGGGCGAAAAAATATCTCCCACGTTTCTCAGAAAATCTCCGACGTTTTTCAAAAAAACTCCCACGTTTCTTCGATTTCCTCCCACGTTTTTAGACTCCCCTTGCGAAGGAGAATAAAGACAGATTGGAAAACGGAGGACACCACTAGATGTAGTTGTCCTCCGTTTTCTTGAGAGATTGAATGATGATGAGCAAGGTTGTTTATTCCTCTGTAGGGAGTTCGTAATAGACTTCTTCCATATTTCGCCAATCGCGATCGATAACTAGAAAGCCGCGCTCCCATTTCGGATCGAGGAGCCGGTGACCATTGAGAAAAACGCGTTGCGGATTAACTCCTTGCGGTAGGCAGAGATAGAGCGCAAAGTGTGTGCAGTTTGAACCAGACTGAGTAGAGGATAATCCCGTGATGCGAAATTTCATGCGTCCGTCTTGTACGATTTGGTCTATCGTCACCTTGAGTTGAGGGAAATTGATAGGAATCAGACAACTCTCCCTGAGATTGATATAGAGCTTTTGTCCCTCCGTGGCTGCCACCCATCCCAATGTGTTGAGTAGCCGTTGCGCAGCCGTTCGGCTCGTACTGTCTGCTTTCTGTTGTACACTGTAGGAGGTGCGCAAACTATCTAGGGCATGGACATAGCGCGCATCGCCAGAGAGCAAGAAGAGTTGTTCGAGTGTGTGCACATCGCAGGCAGACACCGCTGGAAACTGGCGCAAGAGTTTGCGATAGTGCTTCACCGAATCTGTCGCCAACTCAGGTGTGTGAGGAGTGAGAAAGGGCGAAACTCTCATGGCTCTCTGCACGACATTGTCCTCCGTGGGATCAATCACCAAGATGCTCTGCGCAGAGATGAAAGAAAGCGGATGTTTCAGAGGTTTCTGTGCAAAACTTCCGAGTGAGAGTCCGAGGAGAAGGAAGAGAAAAAGGCGAGCTGTCATCTTAAAGCAAAAGTTAGAGACTGAATATCAGTTAGCGGCTCATTTTCAAGCAAGCCCAGTTGTCGCGTTGCTTCACATCCACCAGCGAGAGTCCGAGCATTGTGCCTTTCTCCACGAGGCTCAGCACGTCTTCTGTGTAAAATCCACTCATATAGATGGTCCCTCCAATGCGCAATGATGCCACATATTTGTCGAGGTCTTGGAGCAGAATGTTGCGATTGATGTTGGCTATAATGACATCAAAGGTGTTGGCGAGCGGTTGCAAGGCAGAGGCATCGCCATGTACCACCATGACGTCTGAAATCTCATTGAGGGCGATGTTGTCGCGTGTGTTGTTCACGCACCATTCATCGTAGTCAATGGCTACACATCGGGAGGCTCCACGCATTTTTGCCAAGATGGCTAGAATACCGGTGCCGCAACCCATGTCAAGCACAAACTTCCCTTTGAAATCATCGGCGAGGATGCGGTCAATCATCTGAGCCGTGGTTTGGTGATGACCCGTGCCGAACGACATTTGTGGGTTGATGCGGATGTTGTAGTCCCCTTGTGGCACATCTTTGTGGAAGGTGGCAGCAATGACGCAGCGAGGATGCTCAGTGACATCACCGATGATGAGCGGTTGAAAATAGTTTTTCTCCCACTCCTCGTTCCAGTTTTTGTGTTCTGCTTCTGACTGTTGGTAGGTGATCTTCACATCGGGAAGGGGGAAATCTGCCAAGACAGCTGCGAGTGCATCGGCATCGAAGAGGTCGGTCTGGATGTAGGCTTTGAAAGTGTCTTCGTCAGCTTTTTCAGCAAAAACTGCCGACTCAGGGAAATTGTTGTTGATGGCAACGCGGGGTAAGTCAAGTTCGTCGGTGTGAACGAAACTTTCAAATCCGATTTCTGCCAGCACTGCGCTCAATACATCGTAGGCGGCTTCGGAACTGGGAGAGAGGGTGAATATGAATTCGAGATAGTGCATAGTGTAGATATGAGAGGGTCACAAACCCTTTATGCTAGTATTCGTCGTCAACTAGAATATCCATGTTGTGGGACGAAGATGTTGCGGTGAAACATCATCAGACGGTAACACCTGATAGGATGTTGGGTATCGTAGAGTAGAGTTGAAAACACGATGCTCTGAAGAGTCGTCAGAGATTTCTCAATCTCCACTCGTTGGGATAGAGATTATTGGCGCGATTGCCGAGATTGTTGGCAAACCCCAAGGGGAGTCCGCGATAGGTGAGGAGTACATATCCGCGCGGTGCTTCGGCTGGGAGGGTGATGGCTTCGCGATGCAGATAAGCGAGTGCCGAGTCGCGCGCTATCTCCACACGTGGAAAGGCGGAAGATGAGGCAGCAATGGACATGGCAAGTGCATGTTGTGGCACGAGTTTTTTGCCTTTTTCTGCTCCAATCTCGATGCCTCCCAAGAGTAGAGGGGCAACGTTCGTCAATTGTTCGCGAATCTCAGCAAAGCGTGTGGGAATCGCAGTCCACACGCCGTCTACTGAACATTGAAAGGTGAAATCTTCGGCATTTTCCAACCACGAAAGTAGGGTGGCATTGGGCTTAGCGGAGGACTTAGCTCCACGTTTTTTTCCTTTTGCAGCGCGACTACCTTGTGTTTTCTCCCATTTACTCGAAAGAAAAGTGTCACCACCTAAAAGACTTTCTCCAACATCTTGCGTTTTTTTGCGAAGCAATGCGAGGAAAAGTCCTTCACCCTCGGTGCGATGTGGGAAGAAATGATAGACCGGGAGATTGCGCCCTGTGGTGTCGCCTGCGATGTTCCAAGCTGGATCAGTAGGAATTTCCACTAATTCAGCTCCGAGGGTGTCACAAGCCCAAGCCACGAGGTCTTCATTTTCTTCGCGGTTGAAAGTGCAAGTGGAATAGACACAAAAACCGCCCTCTTTCAGCGCAGGCCACACAGAAGTGAGAATGTCGCGCTGACGGTCTGCGCAAGAAATAACGGCTGCTGGCGACCATTCTTCACGCGCTTGTTCGTCTTTGCGAAACATTCCCTCGCCCGAACACGGCACATCGGTAGCGATGATGTCGAAGGTGTCCTCTAAACTCGTGAAAGCATCAGGGAAGGCTTGGGTGACAAAGGTGTGAGGGTGCCCCCATTTGGTGAGATTTTCCGCCAAAATCTGCGCGCGCTGACGAATGGGTTCGTTGGCCACGAGCAAAGCCTCATCCGGAAGCAAACTGCGCCAAAGGGTACTTTTGCCCCCAGGAGCTGCACAAAGATCGAGCATCTTCAACGGAGATTCCATCGCCTTGCCCGTTGAGAACGTAGAGTCTATGACTTTATAGGCTTGCGCAATGAACATAGAGGCGGCTTCTTGCACGTAGTAGGCACCAGCGTGCCACAATGGGTCGTGCGCAAAGGAGGGACGTTCCGATAAATAGCTTCCAGAAGGACACCACGCCACAGGGCGTAAGGTGGGAGAATCAGCAATGTAGGAGGGCGACACAGCATTGTCCGTTTGTCTAAAAAGGTTTTCCCCATCTTTGAGGGGTTTGAAAGGATTGGTGCGGATGCTGGTGGGCTGATTTCCGCTAGATAATGCTGTGCAGAGCGCGCCCGCCTCGTTGTCTCCGAGGAGGGCGCACATCTGTTGTTGGAAGGCTTGTGGAATCATTTTCTTATCTCCATTTCATCAATGAGATATTTGGAACCGCCATAGGTGTCGATGACGAAGAGGATGTAGCGAATGTCGGCATTGATGCAGCGCTGGAGCGTAGGGTTGAAACGAAGGTCGGACGACAGACTCTCGATATTGCCGTCGAAGGCAAGACCAATGAGTTCTCCGCGCGCATTGAGTACGGCACTACCCGAATTACCCCCCGTGATGTCGTTGTTGCTCAGGAAGCAAGTGGGCAATTCTCCCTCGGCGTTGGCATACTGACCATAGTTTTTGGTGAGATAGTGTTGACGGAGTTTCTCATCCACCACATAGTCAGGGTCAGCAGGATTTTCTTTTTCAAACATACCGCGGAGAGTGGTTTTCCAGTCGAAGCGAACGGCATCACGAGGAGCATAGCCCTTGATGTGGCCATAGGTCATACGGAGAGTGGAATTGGCATCGGGACTCTTTGTCCAGTCGTACATCTCGCAAAGACCACGCACATAGATGCGATTCAATTCTGCCACTTTCTTTTCATAACGCTCTACTGCAGGTTGATAGGCTGAGAGGGCTTTGCGGTAGGTAGCCCAGTGGGTGGCGAGAATATCGTTGCCAAGGGCTTCGGCTGTGGCATTTTTCAATTTTGCACTGTCGGCAAAGAGGCTATTTTGATAGAGGGCATCGAAATAAGCTCCCATATCTCTTTGCACAAACTCAGGTTGCAGCGCAAGTTTATGATACTTCGTCCAATAACCCGACAGGAGTTTCATCTTACCCAAGTCGTAGGCTTTGTCCACCGTAGCCACGGCATTGCGGTCGTTTTTGAAATCTTGCGCACCAAAGGTGAAACGCAGCAAATTGTAGTCGTGGAGGGTGTCTTTCACCGCTGCCACGAGGGAGTCCATTCTGTCGATGATGTGCACATATTCTGGCTTACCACTCTGTGCTGCAAAGGCGCGGAAACGCTTTTCTTCTTCGGCTTTGATGTTGAGCAAACCAGTGGAACGCACGCTAGCGTTCATTCCTCCAAAGTTTTTCACCATATTGCCTAAGCCCATATAGTCATTGGCATATTTGAGCGCCATATCTTTGTTGCTGTCCATCAAGGCTTTCATAAAACGGAGTTCGGCATCTCCTGCAAGATTGATGGGTTCGTTGATGCTTTCTGTGCGAAGGCGCACTTGCGACGCGGTGAGATAGCGGCTCGTTCTGCCAGGGAAACCCATAATCATCGTATAGTCGTTCTCACCAATGCCCTTCAAACTCACGGGCAACCATTTCTTGCACTCGAGAGGTTGGTTTTGGGGAGAATAAGCTGCTGGTTGTCCTTTGGCATCCGCGTAGATGCGGAACACGGCAAAGTCGGCATTGTGACGAGGCCACACCCAGTTGTCTTGATTAAAACCAAATTGTGCCACTTGTTGTGGAGGATTCACCACAAGGCGCACATCGTCATAGCGTTGTTCGTAGAAAGCATAGTAACGATTGCCCCCGAAATAAGGTACGATGCGTAGCGTTACACCGCGCTTCTTGGCAAAGGCTTTGTTCTTTTTGAGCATCTTGTCGGCAAGCGGACGGAGGAAAAGATTGCTTTGACGGTAGTATTCATCAACTTTCGCCTTCTTTGCCTCAGCTTCCACTTGCGCAGTCACATCTACGATGCTCACTACGAAGGTGAACGTGAGGTCGGGCACAGGGAGTTCGTCCGACATTTTCTGCGCGAAGAAACCCTCTTGTAGATAGTTGTGTTTGATGCTAGACATAGCGTGCACATAGGAGAATCCGCAGTGATTGTTGGTGAACACAAGACCTTTGGAGGACACTACCTCACCTGTGCAACCATTTCCGAAACGTCCGATGACATCTCGCAAGGAGGGTTGTGTTTCGTTGTAGAGTTCGCTAGGACTGATTTGCAATCCTGCCTTTTTGAGTGAGTCTTCTAGGTGTTGCTCTTTCATGAGTTTGAGAAGCCACATCCCTTCATCGGCATAAGCAGCGGAGAAGGTGAGAAGAGCAAGGAGAGAGAGTAGGAATTTTTTCATGAGGAAATATGATGTTATGTGTTTGGGGGGGATAATACTAATCTTAAGCCTTACCCTCTTGTGGCATCAGCCAAGGCAATAATCTGCGCCACCCATTGATTGAAGTGGAAACAAAGCTCTCGCAAACGTTCTATTCCCACTTGCGCCGTAACATAAGCTCCCATAAAGGGTTTATTGTACTTTTTCTTATAGGTACTTTCTAAGAGCCTTAAGATACGCTTACTTGGTGCAGTGGTCGTTCCACCATCAATAAATTCAGGATTTTCCTGACTTGTAAATTCTTTCTTCAGTTTTTCTTCCAAGCCTTTACAATCAGGATAATACGCAGCAAGACATTGATAACCACATAGCACTAAGGTTTCAAACTCATGCAGTTGGATATAAGGGAGAAAACGCGATGAATGTATGCGCTCTGCTAATGCTTGTTCTAAACACTCCACGCGCTGGTAGGGCTCAAAATACTGCTGTGCTTCGCTAAATCCAGGGAAGTCATTGGGAAGCGCATAATAATCAATGAAAGTAGTCACCACATGATGTTCATAAGCGTTGCTACTCCACTGCTTCAAAGTGTCTTGGATGTCTCTTTCGACATGGGAGAAATTCACAATCCCACCTTGTGTACGCTTACTTCTGCTCGTAGTTACCAAAATAGGCTTTGCCACAATTCCGTAACTTCTCAAATAAGGTTGCAGTACTTTCTTTACAAAGCTTTCTTCAGTCTGTCCTTCGCAAACGATATGTAGAATGATTTGCTTCATGGTCTTCCTCCCAGTACATTCTTATCCCAAAGTTCACTCAAGGTATAATTTTCGAGCCACGAGGATAAGGCTTCGTTATCCAATTGCTGAACGGTCGTTGTATGAGAGTCTTCTGCCATCTCCACAACTGCAATGTTTTGGGGTTCGAAATAATCTATCAATTCTTTGGACTGCGTGGACACAAGAATTTGTGACTTCAGCGAGGCGTCTTCTATAAGATGCGCCAGAGCATCAATAGCCATGGGGTGCAATCCAAGTTCAGGTTCGTCCAAAATGATAATACGAGCTATCGTCTCTTGCGGTTGCAAAAGCAGAGTAGCTAACGCGATGAAGCGTATAGATCCATCGGAGAGTTGGTCGGCAGTTAGCACATAATCATTGCCTGAAGTGTCATACCACTTTAGCGAGACATACCCTTTATTGGGTACGAGATAGAACTCTCGGAAGTTGGGAACAACAAAGCGCACATGCTCCTCTATTTTGCGAAACTCTACTGGATAATTCTCTTTGAGAAACAACAGAAAGGCTGCAATATTTGTGGCTTGTGTTTGCAAATAGTTGGGAGTATCTACTTGTGAGGCTTGTCGCAGTGGTCCATTGGAAGAGGAATCATGAAACTGATAGAATTTTGTTTGCAACAAATTCTCTCTTATCCTAATGGTTTTATCTGCTGTGCTCTTTAAAAGATCACTCTCCCTATAGTTATAGGAAGAAGCTATTCCTTGGACATCATCACTAGTACGGCCACAATTGCTAAACACTTTTTCGTCATCAATCAAAAGGCGTCCTTCTGTAGCATGAGCTAAAGTGAAGCGATAAGTGTTTGTACGTTGTTCATCTTGATAGACTAATTCACAAGATAACTGTGGGGTTACTTTAACTCCATAATGCAGCAGCGCGTTGCTCGTACCCTCTTGTTCCACATATCGCTGCAACGCTCCATTCATCATGAAGCCTAGCAATTTGAAAAAACTCAAAATGTTGCTTTTCCCTGCACCATTAGCTCCTATCAACAACGTTACATCCTGCAAATTCAGCGTCACAGGATTGTCGTAAGCTATAGACTTGTAGCCTCTGATGGTGATTTTTGAAAGTCTATCTTGTTTCATTTTCAGTCCCTTATCTCACCGTCACCATGGTAGCACCGAAGCCGTATTCGCGGAAGGAAGCGTCTTGGTGTGTGCAGTGGCGATAGTGGTTCTTCAATTCTTTGAGGAGAGTAGCACGCAGAACACCCTCACCCTTGCCGTGGATGAAGACAATGCGACGGCCTTTATCCTTGGCATATTGACGCATCGTGTCGTGGAAAGCCTTGATTTGCATCGTCAGGATGTCGGTTGGCGTCAAACCACGAGTGGAATCGAGCAGTACATCAGCGTGCAAATCTACTTCCACGATTGCGTTGCGGTCGAGCGTCACCGACTTGTCCGTGGCACGAGCGGGTTGTTGTTTCGGACGCTCGGCAGCCTGGCGCACCACTTCGGGAGTAATCAAAGCTTCTTCCACCGTTTCGGCAGCGATGCTCACCGACTGTGCAGGACGATCTTCCGACACCAACGGACGCACCAAGGCAGGATCGTTGAAGAAATCAGAAGCTGCAAAACTGTGCAACTTATAGAACTTCGTGCCATCCACGCGCAACGTAATGTTCAGCGGATATTTTAGCGCGAAAGGCTTGTCCGTCTTGTAAGCCAACAGTTGGAAGGTAAGACGTTCCCATTGAGGCAAGTCGGCATGTCCGATGGTGTCGAGCAAAAGTTTTTGATTAGGCAACACCAATCCCTCGTGACGCAGCGAATATTGCTCTCCCTCTTGCGTGAGAAGGAGGAAACGCACATAAAGGTTGGAATCATTGATAAGATACACCTCAAACTCGGTCTGACTTAGCGAACGACTGTCCACAGGAAGAAAACCGATGTAGAAATTCACTTGATCGGCGCCACGACGTTCCAAAGGACGAGGTTGGAAAGTGATTTCTTTGTCAGCAGGTTCAGAGTCGTCCCCCACCGAATCCTCGGTAGAAAATCCACTATCCGTAGCGTTGGCAGCCACAGCATGGGCAGCGAGTGCTGCTTTGATGCTCGTATGGCTCAGTCCATCGCTCTCACTGGTGCTGGCACGCTCTTTGGAAGGCACAGGCTTGCGCACCAAATTATAGTTATCCGTCTCAATCACCACGATTTCCGAACGGAGGGTCGGAATTTCAAATCCGTCATCATCACACACCAGCACCAAGTCTTTGCCTTGGAAACCAGCAATTCTTCCGCCTCCTGTGGTGTTGAGGAAGCGCACTTTATCGCCTATATTCATAAATCTGTCCGTTTGGTTTGGAGCAAAGATACAAAAAAGCCTCTAGACCTCAGACTTTAGACCTCAGAAATTTACCCCAAAATAGAAATAATTCACGAGAAATATCCCTATGTTTCTCCTTAAATGCTTACCTTTGTAAAACCAAATTGCACACACTTACCAAGTTGTGCACGACACACCTCCTTGCGATAAGGAGCCCCATAGACGAACATAACATTATACATAACGACATAACAATTTAATTCATGGCACAAACCCCTGAATTTCGCTACGCACCGATGTTTCAACTCGGTGCTGACAACACGGAGTATTATCTCCTCACCAAAGACCACGTTTCAGTGAGTGAATTTGAGGGACACCCCATTCTCAAAGTTGAAGCTGAAGGCATCACCAAGATGGTGAACCAAGCCTTCCGCGATGTATCTTTCCTCCTCCGTCGCTCGCACAATGAGCAAGTGGCAAAAATCCTTCGCGACCCTGAGGCTTCCGACAACGACCGCTACGTGGCTCTCACCTTCCTCCGCAATGCTGAAGTGGCAGTGCGCGGACAACTCCCCATCTGCCAAGACACGGGCACAGCCATCATTCACGCCGAAAAAGGACAACAAGTCTGGACTGGTTTTTGCGACGAAGAAGCGATTGCCAAAGGTGTCTACAAGACTTACACCGAGGAAAACTTGCGCTATTCTCAAAATGCGCCCCTCACTATGTACGATGAGGTGAACACACGTTGCAACCTCCCTGCGCAAATCGACATCGAAGCCACTCACGGCGACGAATATCACTTCCTCTGCGTCACCAAGGGTGGGGGCTCTGCCAACAAGAGTTATCTCTATCAAGAAACCAAGGCTATCCTCAACCCCGACACCCTCGTGCCTTTCCTCGTCGGTAAGATGAAGACCCTCGGCACTGCAGCTTGTCCTCCTTATCACATTGCCATCGTCATCGGCGGTACGAGCGCGGAAAAGACCATGCTCACTGTGAAATTGGCTTCTACTCACTTCTACGATTCTCTCCCCACCACTGGAGATGAAACTGGTCGCGCTTTCCGTGACGTAGAACTCGAAGCTCGCTTGCTCGAAGAAACTCGCAAGATTGGTCTTGGTGCGCAGTTTGGTGGTAAATACTTTGCCCACGACATCCGTGTGGTTCGCCTTCCTCGCCACGGTGCATCTTGCCCCGTGGGTCTCGGCGTGAGCTGCTCTGCCGACCGCAACATCAAGTGCAAAATCAACAAAGATGGTATCTGGATTGAAAAACTCGATGATAACCCCGGTAGCCTCATCCCCGAAGAATATCGCCAAGCTGGTGAAGGTGAAGCGGTGAAGATTGACCTCAATCGCCCCATGCCCGAAATTCTTGCCGAACTCGACAAGTACCCCGTTTCTACTCGACTTTCGCTCAACGGCACCATCATCGTGGGTCGCGACATTGCGCACGCTAAGATTAAGGAACGCCTGGATGCTGGTCAGCCTATGCCCGAATATCTAAAGAATCACCCCATCTACTATGCTGGACCTGCCAAGACCCCTGCCGGCATGGCTTGCGGTTCTATGGGACCCACCACTGCCGGACGTATGGACTCTTATGTGGATCTCTTCCAAAGTCAAGGGGGTGGTATGATCATGCTTGCTAAGGGTAACCGCTCACAACAAGTCACCGATGCTTGTCAAAAATATGGCGGTTTCTACCTCGGTTCTATCGGTGGTCCAGCCGCTATTCTCGCACAAAACAACATCAAGTCCATCGAGTGTGTGGAATATCCCGAACTTGGTATGGAAGCGATTTGGAAAATCGAGGTCGAAGACTTCCCTGCCTTCATTTTGGTAGACAACAAGGGCAATGATTTTTTCAAACAATTGCCTAACGCTACTGGTTGCGCGCACTAATACTGCTGCGCGCCCCTCGTTTTTCTAGGCATCGCCTAGACACATTAAAGGCTACATCAAGTTTTTCTTTGCTTGATGTAGCCTCTTATTTTATCACGTCCTTGTGTTTCTAGGACGGCATAACGAGTCTTATGACCGATTGGGGTTAAAGTTGAGTCAAGACTTCGAGCAGTATGTAACAAAAAAGTAGGATAAGCAACTTACCAGTACTGCAAACCGGCGCTGAACTTCTCCTACTTTAATGAATTCGCTACGAAAGTACGTATTTCCCACCATTTCTCCAAATAAGAACTAGAAAAACTTACACACTTTTTCGAACAATACCTCCCAACTTCGGACCTAGCTGCAAAAACGTGGGAGATTTTCCAAAAAACGTGGGAGATTTTCTGAAAAACGTTGGAGTTTTTTGGAGAAACGTTGGAGATTTTCTTCTATCACCTCCAACATCATTGGATGAGGAGTGGGGTAGTGTTGCATTTTCTCCTGAGTAGTCGAATAGTTGTGCTATATTCCAGTCCGCAGCTCCTAGTTGTTCATGACGCATCTGCAAGAGTTTGCTTCCTCTCTGTGGTGAAAGGGCAGGGATGAAATGTTTTTTCACGGTTTATACCCCTCTCTCGCGCGCACGCGCGCATGCGCACATCAGAGAGTTTGCACTTTTTGCTTTCACAACCTTCACGGAAATCCTCACAATCGACAGTAATTGAGTGGGTTATAGCACTTTTTAGCCCGTTTCTGATGGTGGAGTCTTTCTTTGCTTGGAGAGCATCGCTGATTCATTTGTTAAAATATGTCCGAAATATGTCCGTATTTATATGTTTGTCAGAAGGTTACAAAGAAATCTGTGAAGGTTGTGAAAGCAAAAAGTCGAAAATCGCTGTACGTACGCGCGTGCGCGCGCGTGAGGAGGGTGTTTGTATTGAATTGTTAACAATATGAAGGGGACATTTTCGAGCGAAAACAAAAACTCCCCCACCGGAGGTGGAGGAGTTGGATAGAAATCGTGTCGATGGTAGCGACGTGATGATTTATTTGCCTTCCATCGCGAGACGAATCTGGCGAGAGAGTTCGGCATAGTGTGCGCGTGTGGCAGCATCTTGAGGATGAGCGGCAGCAAGGCGCGACCGCTTGCTGTTGCACATATCGGCGCCAAGAACCTACGCGCTGAGGCGTGGTGGCTTCGCGGAAGAGCACGCGCAACAAATCGTCAGCATAGGCAGTGGGCGTGTAAGCCTGAGCAGTGGGAGCCCCTGTGGCATTGATTGCGATATTGTTGAACATGTTGGGCGACACCAGATAGCTCACTGCCATGTCTGCCAAGGGACGGATGAGTTCTTGAGGTTTGGCACTCAAGCGCGAGATGTAGGGTTCGCTGATCATCCACGTGGGGCATTCCAACACGTTCTTGTCGAGCCATGCCAAAGCGCGTTGTTGACGTTCGCGAGTCATCGTTTTGAAAACAGCCCCGCTCTGTTCCACACTCTTGTATTCGCGATGTACACCGCCAATTTGCGCGAGCACATGCCCCACATAGCGGCGGTATTGTCCGAACACAGCCTTATAACCTTCTGCGAGGTTGTCGCCTAAGTTGCCTTCTTCATAAATCCATTCGGGGAGACCTTTTACCACACGGCGCAAGTTTTTCAATCCATAGTCGGAAGCCTTCATCACATCATCGCTCAAATCTTCGGTGAGCGCGAGAGGGTCGTTGTCGTGACCTTCGCCACCAAACCACAAACGGCGGTTGCCGGTGATGGTCTTCACGGTGAGGTCATTGAGGATTTTACGCTCTTCCTTCTCAGACTTGGCATTGGGGAAATAAGAATAGCCCCATTGGATAGCCCATTTGTCGTAGTCGTTGATGCGAGGGAAGATGCCTTCCGAACTGATGTTGTCTTCGGGCTGTGCCACATAGTTGAAACGAGCATAGTCCATGATAGAAGAGGTGTGGCCGTGCTTTTCTACCCACGCCTTGTCGCGCAGTTTCTCTACTGGAGTAGCCGCACTAGCTCCCATGTTGTGGCGCAAACCGAGGGTGTGTCCCACTTCGTGAGAAGAAACGAAACGAATGAGTTGTCCCATCAGTTCTTCGTCAAATTCTTGTTTGCGAGCGCGAGGGTCGACAGCTCCAGCTTGCACCATATACCAGTCGTGTACCAACTTCATCACGTTGTGATACCAGCCGATGTGACTTTCAATGATTTCACCGGTGCGAGGATCGTGCACATTGGGACCATAGGCGTTGGGAATGGGCGAAGCAAGATAGCGAATCACAGAGAAACGTGCGTCTTCAAGGCTCATGTCGGGACGATCTTTAGGCCATTCCTTGGCGATAATCGCATTTTTGAAACCTGCTTGTTCAAAGGCTTTTTGCCAATCTTCCACA
>QWCZ01000296.1_pt1 | contig 47683 bp, 40 predicted proteins | sample 1972651 | NCBI WGS metagenome assembly QWCZ01 (sample SAMN09866695, study PRJNA288562) | Human oral metagenome isolate pre1_saliva, whole genome shotgun sequencing... | isolation source: mouth | host: Homo sapiens | place: USA: California
TAAAGCTTCTTTAAAAGCCTTGCTTACATTTAGTTTAGAAATTTCTAAACTCTTTTCAGAAATTTTCATCTCTTTACTGTTATTAAGTGATAAATCTATAGCCTGTTCTAAAGTTATTTCTTTAGAAAAAGATATAAAATTTACTAACAACAAACAAGTTACCACTATTTTTTTCATTTTTCCTCCTAATATTTTTTATTTTTTGATTAAAATTTCTATTATTCTGTTTTTGATAAATTCTACATTATCCTTCATTTCTTTACTTTGATAAGATTTTTTTATCTCTTCCAAACTTTTAACAGAAAATTTATTTTGATTAAAGTCTATATTTTCCATTGCTAGATAAAATTCCATCATACTAAATAATAGCTTTGTACATCTTTCTATATCCTCTCTTTTTATTTTTATTTCATCGATATACTTTAATAAATTATCTCTTATATTATCCATTATTGAGTGAACTATTTCTTTCATTTTTTTAAAAGTTTCTTCATTTAAAATTTCATAATTTCTTTTTAAATTTAGCATTACTATTTCTAACTTTAAAGTATTTTCTTCTGCTAGAAATAAAGAACTGTAGGAAAGAGAATTTTCAATAAATTCTTGTATAGAGTTAGTTTTCTCATTCACATATTCTATAAATTTTATAGTTTCTCTTTTATACTCTTCTAATATTTCGTTTAACATTTCATCTTTAGAAATAAAATAAGTATAAAAACTTCCTTTTGATATACCAAGCTCTGTTGTTAATTTATTAATCGAAATATTTCCATAACCATCGGAAATTATCATATCTTTTGCTTTTTCTAAAATTAAATGTTTCTTATCAATATTCTTATTTATTGTAATGCAACTCCTTTCTATATATAACATAATGGAGTCTCTTGATAGCCGTATGAGTTCTACAAGCTCAGTAAACACAGGCTCTTCAAACTAATACAGACATCAGAGACTACTTACCCCTAACAAAATATGATCAGTCAGTCAATAACCGAGTAGTCATTTATTATAATAGCAGTAGTTTTATTTTTTGTCAATAAAAATAAATTTTTATTTTGTATTTTTATTCTTAATATTGCTAAGAAATCACTATTGTTATATAATTGTTATAAAATAAAGTCTCTTGATAGCCGTATGAGTTCTACGAGCTCAATAAACATCAGAGACTAATTTTTGATATTTAATTTTAGATTTTCCTAATAAAATAAAAAATATGATTGAGGTAAAATATGTTATATATAGTAACAGCATTATATATTGAAGCTAAACCTTTAATATTATTATTTGATTTAAAAAAAGATAATAAATACACTAAATTTCAAGTTTTTTCAAATGATAAAGTAAAACTTATTATAAGTGGAACTGGGAGAATTAAATCTTCAGTTGCTCTAACTTATTTAGTATCTAATCTAAATATTGAAGAAAAAGATTTTGTAGTTAATATAGGTTTTGTTGCTAGTTGTAGTGAAAAATCTAATCTAGGAGATATTATTCTTGCTAATAAAATTAAAAATGCTTATTCAGAAATAAATTATTATCCTGAAATAGCTTACAAACATAACTTTATAGAGGGAAGTATAAGTACTTTTGATAAAGTTATTGAAAAAAGTATTGAGAATGTAGAATACATAGATATGGAAGCCTATGGTTTTTTCCAAACTGCTTCCATTTTTTTTAAAAAAAATAAAATTCTAATATTAAAAATTGTTTCTGATATATTAAAAGAACTATCAAAAGACAGAAAAATTTTAAATTTTGAAGATGACAATTCACTTAATAAAATTTATAGTAATATTTATAACTTTTTATTAAAAATTTTAGATTATCAACTTGAAAATAAAAATAATTTTTCTAATGATGAACAAGATTTGATAAAAAAAATATTAGAAAATTTGAAATTAAGTGATACAATGACTTATGAACTTTTGAATATTTTAAAATATTTTAAGATAAAATATAATCATATAAATTTTTTAGAAAAATACCCAAAAGTTGAAGTAAAATCAAAAAAAGATGGTAAGTTATTCTTTGAAGAAATTAAAAGTTTAGCTAAAACAAATAATAATATTGAGAAAAAAGAATCAATAACAGAATTAGAAAATAATAAAAACACATTATTTTTACAGGGAAGATTTTCTCATATCTATGTTGAAAGAAAAGTATTGTCACATAAAAATACTAAGGATATACTAAGTAAGTTTGAAAATGCTAAAATAATAGTTATCGAAAATTATAAGGAAGTTTTTTCTAGTAATAATCAAGATTTCCGTTTACAAAAACTAAGTCAAAATTTAATATTAGCCTCAAATAAAGACAATATGATTTATGCTGGAGCTAAGGTTTGTGAAAATTTTGACAACGATAATTTTTATTATACTTCGTCTATTATAAACTGTATTTATGACTGTGAGTATTGCTATTTACAAGGAGTTTACCCATCTGCAAATATAGTTATTTTTGTGGATATAGAAAATGTTTTTGAGCAGGTTACTAGCTTGTATGAAAAATTAGGTTCTCTTTATCTTTGTGTTTAATATGATACAGACTTACTAGCAATAGAAAATATTTGTAATTTTTCTAAAAAATGGTACCATTTCATTAAAGATAAACAAAATTTAAAAATAGAGATGAGAACAAAGTCAGGAAATATTGATAGCTTCTTAGAATTAGAACCTATTGATAATTTTATACTAGCCTTTACTTTATCACCTAAAGATATTGTTCAACAAAGTGAGAAGAATACTGGTAGTTTAAAAAGTAGAGTTGAAGCTATTAAAAAACTTCAAGGTAAAGGTTGGAGTGTTAGAATTTGTATTGACCCTATTATTTATTACGATGAGTTTGAAAAAAATTATTCGGAATTGATAGAATATTTATTTTCTAACATAGATAGAAATAAAATAATTGACATAAGTATCGGAGTCTTTAGAACATCGAAAGATTATCTAAAAAAAATGCGAAGTCAAAATAATGACTCAGAGATTTTATATTATCCTTTTGAATGTGTGAATGGTGTTTACACTTATTCAGATAATCAAAAAAATGATATGCTAAAATTCGTAAAAGATGAGCTTTTAAAATATATAGATGAAAATAAAATTTTTATGCAATAAAATCTCTTGAAAACCATATAATTTATAAGTTTAATAAATATAGATTCTTTGAACTTATATTGACATCAGAGATTAATAGAGTAAAAGATTGGAGTATTATGAATATTGCTTTAGTTACAGGAGCTACATCGGGTATAGGCTATGAAATAGCTAAAAAATTATTAGAAATGAACTATACTGTATATGGCTTTGGTAGAACTTTTATAAAAAATAAAAAAAGAATTTTTGAAAATTATGAAAATTTTATTCCGGTTGAAGTAGATTTAGTAAAATTAGACCAACTTGAAAAAACCTTACATCAACTTAAAAAAATAAATTTTTCACTTATTGTAAATTCAGCTGGAATTGGATATTTTGGTCTGCACGAAGAAATGAATATATCAAAAATTAAGAATATGATAAGTGTTAATCTACAAGCACCTCTTATTATTTCTCAATATTTTTTAAGAAATTTAAAAGAAGTAAAAGGTGCTATCATTAATATTTCATCTGTTACGGCTGTTAAAGAAAGTCCACTAGCTTCAGTTTATTCTGCAACAAAAGCAGGGCTTAGTCAATTTTCTAAAAATTTATTTGAAGAAGTTAGAAAGTATGATGTTAAAGTTATAAATATTCAGCCCGATATAACTAAAACAAACTTTTATGAAAATAATACTTATTTTGAGTACGATGATGATGAAAAATCTTATATTGAGCCTAAAGATATTGCAAACACAGTAGAATTTATACTAAAAAATATTGACAAAATGGTTTTTAGCAATGTTACAATAAAGCCACAAAGACACAAGGTTAAAAAGAAAGGACAAATTTTAAAATGAAAATTTCTGTATTAGGTAGTGGTAGTGCTGGAAATTCAACTTTTATTGAAATTGATGGTTATAAATTATTAATAGATGCTGGATTTAGTTGTAAAAAAACAGAAGAAAAATTAGAACAAATTGGTAAAAAACTTTCAGATATATCTGCTATTTTATTAACTCATGAACACAGTGACCATATAAATGGTGCTGGCATAATAGCTAGAAAATATGATATACCTTTATTTATTACTCCTGAAAGTTATGAAGCTGGACTTTTAAAATTAGGACAGTTAAATAAAAACTTAGTAAACTTTATTGACGGAGATTTTATATTGGATAATAAAGTAAAAATTACTCCTTTTGATGTTATGCACGATGCAGTAAGAACTGTTGGATTTAGGTTAGAAAATCAAAGTAATCAAAAAATAGCAGTTTCTACTGATGTCGGTTATATAGATAATATTGTTAGGGAACACTTTAAAGATGTTGATGCCATGGTTATAGAAAGCAATTATGATTATAATATGCTTATGAATTGTTCTTATCCATGGAATTTAAAAGCAAGAGTAAAAAGTAGAAATGGTCATTTATCTAATAATGATTGTGCTAGATTTATAAAAGAGATGTACACTGATAAATTAAAAAAAGTTTATCTTGCTCATATTAGTAAGGATAGCAATAATCCAAATATCATAAGAGAAACTTTAAATGATGAATTTCTAAAAACAACAAATAGATTTAATTATGAAATAACTAGCCAAGATGATGTAACAAAATTATTTGATATTAATGAGTAGGTGAGTTTATGGAAAAATTTGATGAGATTTTAGAGGATATAAGATTTGAAGTAGAACATATAGGAAGAGAGTTAATTCCTGAAAATAAAAGAGAAGTAAAAATTGGAATGGGTAATAAAAATGCCCCTATTCTTTTCATAGGAAATGATCCTAATCTATACGAAGATGAAAATTTTAGAGTTGCTGTTGGCTCAAGTGGTGAATTTTTAGTTAAATTACTTGATATAGCAGAAATTACATCAGATATGTATTATATTACGACTCTTACTAAAAGAGATTTAAAAGTAAAAATCTTTAATGAAGATGATAGGAAAAAATTAATTGATTTACTATTTATGCAAATAGCTCTTATAGATCCAAAAATAGTCGTTTTTCTAGGCTTAGATATTGCTCAAATAGTTGAAAATAGGGAAATTAACTTTGAAGAAGAAAGAGGAAATTTTATTCATTGGAGAGGGAATACAAAAGTTCTTTTAACTTATGAAGTTGAAGAAATTATTAAGGCAAGAGCTGATAATGGTAAAAAATCTGTTAAAGCAACTAATTTTTGGACTGATATTAAAAATATAAAAGCTGAGTTGATGAAAGATGAATAAAAAAGAAGTTAGAAAAATTATCCGAGAAAGACGAGAAAATCTATCAAAAGAATATATTGAAAAAGCTAGTGATATAATATTTCAAGCTCTATCAGAAGATGAAAATTTTAAAAATGCCAAAATTATTATGAGCTATCTTGATTTTAAAAATGAAGTTATGACTGATAAAATAAATAATTTTATTAAAAATCAAAATAAAATTCTTGTACTACCTAAAGTTATAAGTTCAGATAAAATGATAGTTATTGAAGATAAAGGAAAATATACTCAAAGTAAATTTGGAAATTTTGAGCCAGATGGAGAGGAATACACTGGAAGAATAGATCTTATTATTACTCCGGGTGTTGCTTTTGATAAACTTAAAAATAGAGTGGGATTTGGTAGAGGATACTATGATAGATTTTTTGAAATTCACAAAGAAGCAATAAAAATTGCTATTGCTTTTGATATTCAAATTTTTGAAGATGAGATTGAAACAGATATCTACGATAAAAAAGTAGACAAATTAATTACTGAAACTAAAATATATTAGGAGGTTTATTATGTCAGATAAAGAAATTTTAGATATTGCCAAAAATATCTACGATATTGAAATTAAAAGTTTAGAGGTTAGGATGAACAATCTAGACAAATATTTTGTTGAGGCCACTAGAAAAATATTAGAGTGCAAAGGAAAAGTTGTTGTTACTGGTATAGGAAAAACTGGAATTATTGGAAAAAAAATATCAGCTACTTTAGCTTCTACAGGGACTACAAGCACTTTTATGAACTCTACTGAAGGTTTACATGGAGATTTAGGTACTCTAAATAAAGAAGATATTGTAATTGCAATTTCTAATAGTGGTGAAAGCGACGAGATTATTTCTATTATGCCTGCAATCAAAAATATTGGTGCATATATTATAGCAATGACTGGAAACATAAATTCAAGACTTGCTAAAGCTTCTGATTTATATCTTAATACTCATGTTGAAGAAGAAGGCTGTCCATTAAATTTAGCTCCAATGTCTTCTACAACAAATGCTTTAGTTATGGGAGATGCTCTTGCAGGTTGCTTGATGAAACTTAGAAATTTCACCCCTCAAAATTTTGCAATGTATCATCCCGGTGGTAGTTTGGGAAGAAAACTTCTTACTAAAGTTGGAAATCTTATGCAATCTGGAACAGCTCTTGCTCTTTGTAAAAAAGATTCCAGTATGGAAGAAATTGTTATTCTATTGAGTGAAAAAAAACTTGGTGTTGTATGTGTTATGAATGATGATAATACAATACTTGATGGAATTATTACTGAAGGAGATATCAGAAGAGCATTAAAACATAAAGAAGAATTTTTCAAATTAAAAGCTCAAGATATTATGACAATTAACTATACAAAAGTACAAAAAGACCAAATGGCAACTCAAGCTCTTTCTATTATGGAAGATAGACCTACTCAAATCAATGTTTTGCCAGTTTTTGATGGAGAAAATTTTGTAGGTGTTATAAGAATACATGACTTACTAAAAGTAAGATAAAATAACAAAGTTAGTCTCTGATGTCCGTATTAGTTCGGAGAGCCTGTGTTTATTGAGCTCGTAGAACTCATACGGCTGTCAAGAGAGTCTTTTTATTATATAGGAAAGTATAAATTTAATATAAAAATTAGTCTCTGACGTCCGTATTACTCTGGAGAGCATTTCGGTGAGCTCGGAAGAGTCATACGGCTATCAGGAGACTTTATTTACATTATTTATTTATATTATTTCTTTCCTAAATATGCTTTACCCCAATCACAAAGACTATTTAAAATTGGTTCAATGCTTTCTCCTATTTCTGTTAAACTATATTCAACTCTTGGTGGCACTTCTGGAAATACTGTTCTTTTTATAATCCGATTTTCTTCAAGCTCTCTTAATTGACTAGTTAGAGTTTTTGTAGTTATATCTCCTAACATTCTTTGTAATTCATTAAAACGAACAACTTTATTTTTTTGAATATTCCATATAATTTGTAATTTCCATTTTCCTGATAAAATATTTATTCCTAAATTCATTGGACAAGTATTTTTAGAAATTATAATAGATTTTGACATATGAACCCTCCTTTAGCTTAGCATTAGTATCAAAAAAGATACTATATATTTTTTTTGAATGTACTTTTTTTTTATAAAATTTAGTGGTATATTTATATTATAACAAATTAATTAGATTATAAAAAATTTTTTTAAATAATGGAGATGAAGAAAATGGAAAAAAAATATGATTTATTGGTTATCGGATGGGGAAAAGCTGGAAAAACTTTAGCTGCTAAAGTATCAGCAAGTGGAAAAAAAGTTGCTATTATAGAAGAAAATCCTAATATGTATGGTGGAACTTGTATCAATGTAGGATGTTTACCTACTAAATCTCTTGTACATAGTGCTAAAATTTTATCTCAAGTTAAAAAATACGGTATTGATGGAGATTACAATTTTAAAAATGATTACTTTGTTAAATCTATGGAAAAGAAAAATGAAATGACAAAGAAATTAAGAAACAAAAACTACCTATTATTAGAAAATGCAGAAAATGTAGATGTTTTTTTAGGTAAAGCTAGCTTTGTATCAAATAATGAAGTTAAAGTAAAAAAAGCTGATGGAGAAGTTGTTTTAAAAGCTGAAAAAATAGTTATCAATACTGGTTCTGTTTCAAGAACTTTAAATATAGAAGGTGCAGACAATAAAAATGTTCTTACAAGTGAAGGTATTTTAGATTTAACTGCTCTTCCTAAAAAATTATTAATTATCGGAGCTGGGTACATTGGTTTAGAATTTGCTTCTTATTTTGCTAACTTTGGTACAGAAGTAACTGTATTCCAATTTGATGATAGTTTCTTACCAAGAGAAGACGAAGACGAATCTAAAATAGTAAAAGAAACTTTGGAAAAGAAAGGTGTAAAATTCTTATTTAATACAGCTACTAAAAAAATTGTTGCAAATGGAGAAGATGAAGTTAAAGTTGTTTACACAAGAGAAGGTAACGATTCTGAAGAAATTTTCAATAAGGTACTAGTTGCTGTCGGAAGAAGACCTAATATCGATAATCTAGGTCTTGAAAATACAGATGTAAAAGTTGGAAAATTCGGAGAAATAGTTGTTAATGACGAATTAAAAACAGATGCTCAAAATATATGGGCTGCTGGAGATGTAAAAGGTGGACCTCAATTTACATATGTTTCATTAGATGATTTCCGTATAATTTTACCTCAAATCTTAGAAGATAAAGTAAAAAGACATGTATCAGACAGAGTAATGATTCCTACTTCTACTTTTATCGATCCTCCTTATTCAAGAGTTGGATTAAATGAAAAAGAAGCTCAAAGATTACGTATAAAATATACTAAGAAATTTGCTTTAACAATAACTATACCTAAAGCTCATGTTATAGATGAAACTGAAGGATTTACTAAGATTTTAATAAATGAAAATGATGAAATTATAGGTGCTAGTGTATTTAACTATGAATCTCATGAAATAATTAACTTTTTAGCATTAGCTATTAACCAAAAAATTAAAGTAGAAGTTTTAAAGAATTTTATTTATACTCACCCTATCATAACTGAAAGTTTTAATGATATATTAGCTTAATTATACTTAAACTTTCTATAAAGTCTCTTGACAACCGTATGAGTTCTACGAGCTCAATAAACACAGGCTCTTTGAACTAATACGGACGTCAGAGACTATTTTTTATTTAATTTTATGTCTCTTGACAGCTGTATAAGTTCTATGAGCTTAATGAAGATAGTCTCTTCAAACTAATACGGATATCATAGATTATTTTTTATCATTTAAATTGCTTATTTATATCAAATGCTGTTGATAAAAAAGTTTATACTATAACTTAGTATAATTTTCTTTGTCAGCTATGCAGAGTAAAAATTCATTTAAATGCCCGCAAACTCTAAGTTATATTATTTTTTTAGATTTTTAACTATTTTAGCCCAATACGAGACTCTTTTTAACGATTTTTTTTTGTTATTTTGTCCTTCAACAAATCGATTATTTATATTATATTTCTTATTTTTTATTATTTTCTAACGTTTTTGATAATTTTATACATTCTTTTATTTCTGGATATCCTAACTTTAAAATCAATCCATCTAATTTATTACTAAAAATTTGATAATTTTTTTTCTTAATCCATAACCTATTTTGAATCTTTTACTTAGTTTCTTTAATTTGGATAAATTGGCTTTTTTTTATTTGACTTTTTTTTTAAAATATTGTATATTTAAATCTATAACATATTATAACAAAAAATAATATATTATAACAAATTTAAAAAGGTGTGATAAATATGCTGTCAATGGAACGTCATCGGTATATTCTTCGTTACTTAGAAGAAAATGGAAATTCTACTCGTAAGGAATTAGCTAAACTTTTAAATGTTACAATTATGACAATTGGTAGAGACTTTAAAAAGCTTGAAGAAAAAGGTTTGTTAATTCAAACACATGGTGGAGCTACTCTCCCTGGATTTTTAATGGATGAAAAAAAATATGAAAGAAAGAAAGAAGAACACACAGGAATTAAAAGAAAAATTGCTAAAAGTATTTTTCAAAAAATTCAATCTAATATGACTATTATTTTAGATGCTGGTACAACTACTTATGAATTAGCAACTCTTTTAGCTAATTCATCTCTAAAAAATATCTGTGTAATAACTACTGATTTATATATTGCTTTAGAACTATATCAAAAAGAAAACATTAAAGTAATTTTATTAGGAGGAGAAGTTTCTTCTGAAACTGGTTCCACTGCTACCGTATTTTCACTACAACAAATTGAAGAATATAATGCTGACATAGCTTTTTTAGGAGTGTCTTCAATTTCAGAACTATTTGATTTGACTGTTCCAACAGAAATAAAAGCTTTTTTAAAAAGAGCAATGATGAAAATTAGTAAAGAAAGTATCCTATTAGTTGATAGCAGTAAATTTCAAAAGAAAAAATTATACAAATTTGCAAATATAAAAAACTTTGATTATATTGTTACAGATTATAATTTTTCAAAAGAAGAAATAGAAAAATATTATCTCAAAAAAAAGATAATAACTATTAAATAAAAAAAGGTGAGAAAAATGCAAAAATATATTGTAATAGCTGATGATTTAACTGGTTCTAATGCTACTTGCTCATTATTCAAAAAAATTGGACTAAGGGCAGCTAGCATTTTAAAATTACAAGGTGACAGAAATTATGATGTTGATGTTATCTCTTATTCCACTGCTAGTAGAGGTCTTGACAAAGAAGAAGCTTATAAAAAAGTCTCGGAAGCAATTAAAATATTAAAAAGCCAAGATATATTAGTCTACAACAAAAGAATTGATTCAACTTTAAGAGGAAATATAGGTGTAGAAATTAACGCTATGTTAGATAATTTAGAAAATGATAGAATAGCTGTTGTTATCCCAGCTTACCCTGATTCAGGAAGGATAGTAGTCAATAAAACTATGTTAGTAAATGGAGTTTTGTTAGAAAATTCAGATGCTGGTAAAGATCCTAAAACTCCTATAAAAACATCTTGTGTTGAATATTTAGTACAAAAAGATATTAAATATTCATCAACATATTTTACATTATCTGATATTGTACAACCTATTGAAGAAATAGCCAAAAAAATTCAAGAAGCTATAAAAAAATCTAGAATTCTTATTTTTGATGCAGTCAATAATGAGGATATTATAAAGATATCAAAAGCTGTAATTCAAAGTGAAATAAATATTGTAACTGTTGATCCAGGTCCTTTTACTCTATATTATAGTAGAGAACTTCAAAAGAAAAATCATTTGGAGAAAAAAATATTAATGGTAATTGGTAGTGTTACCCCAACTACTAAAAAACAAATTGAATATATTTTACAAGAAGAAGATATTTTTCTTGTAAAAATGAAAATTGAAGATTTTTTTGAAAAAGAAAGTTGCTCAAAAGAAATTGAAAGAGTTATTTCATTTATAAAGAAAGGTATTTCAAATTATAATCTATTTTTAGTTACAACAAGCCCAATTGGTGATGAGGAAAAAGCTGACTTACAAAAACTGGCTAAAAATTTAAATACAACTGTTGAAGAAATTTCTAAAATTATAGCCAATACTTTAACTGAAACTGTTGTAAAAATTTTAAAAGAAACTGAAAAATTTGAAGGTATTTATAGTTCTGGTGGTGATATTACTATAGCTCTTTTAGAAAAATTAAAAGCAATTGGAGTAGAAATTCGTGAAGAAGTCATACCTTTAGCAGCTTATGGAAGAATCATAGGTGGAGATTTTCCTGATTTAAAATTAGTAAGTAAAGGAGGTATGGTAGGTGATGAAAAAACAATAAAATTATGTTTACATAAAATAAAAAATGATATTTAAAAGTTGTAAAATTAGGAGGAATGTATGAAAACAAAAATAGCTATCCCTATGGGAGATCCTGCTGGTGTTGGACCTGAAATCGTTGTAAAAACAGCCGTTTCAAAAGAAATTTTAGATTTATGTGATTTAGTAGTGATTGGAGATAAAAAAGTTCTTGAAAAAGCTACAGAAATTTGTCAAGTTAACTTAAAAATTCACACTATAAAAAATGTTGAAGAAGGAAAATATGAAAAAGGTATTCTAAATGTAATTGATTTAGAAAATGTAGATATTAACACTTTAGAATATGGAAAAATACAAGGAATGTGTGGAAGGGCTGCCTTTGAATATATAAAAAAATGTGTTGAATTAGCAATAGAACATAAAGTTGATGCTATCGCAACAACTCCAATTAATAAAGAATCTTTAAAAGCAGGAAATGTTAACTACATAGGACATACTGAAATATTAGGAGATTTATCAAATTCTAGAGATCCTTTAACAATGTTTGAAGTTGATAATATGAGAGTTTTCTTCTTAACTCGTCATATGTCATTAAGAAGAGCTTGTGATGCTATTACAAAAGAAAGAGTTTTGGAATATATAGAAAGATGTACAAAGGCTTTAAAACAATTAGGAGTAAGTGGAAAAATGGCAGTAGCTGGATTAAATCCACACTCTGGTGAACATGGACTTTTTGGAGATGAAGAAGTTAAAGAAATAACTCCTGCAATAGAGGAAGCTCAAAAATTAGGTTATGATGTAGTTGGACCTGTTGGAGCAGATTCAGTTTTCCATCAAGCTCTACAAGGAAGATACGTTGCTGTTCTATCTCTATATCATGATCAAGGACATATTGCTACAAAAACTTATGATTTTGAAAGAACAATTGCTATAACATTAGATATGCCATTTTTAAGAACTTCAGTTGACCATGGAACTGCTTTTGATATAGCAGGAAAAGGAATTGTAAGTGCTGTTAGTATGATAGAAGCCGTGAAATTAGCTGCAAAATATGCACCAAACTTTAAGAATATAAAATAAAAAGGAAGTGGATACTATGGAACAACAAATTTTAATTGGTTTATTAGTTGGTATTGTTTGTTTAATTTTTATGATTATAAAAACTAAAATTCATACATTTTTAGCTTTAATAGTTGCAACTATCATAGTTGGAATTGTTGGAGGAATGGAATATCCTCAAATTATTGGTAGTATTACAAAAGGTTTTGGTGGAACTTTAGGAAGCATTGGAATCATAATAGGTTTTGGAGTTATGATGGGACAACTTTTTGAAGTTTCTGGAGCTGCAAAAAAAATGGCTCTATGTTTCTTAAAAATTTTTGGAAAAGGTAAAGAAGAACTAGCAATGGCTATAACAGGTTTTTTAGTTTCTATTCCTATATTTTGTGACTCAGGTTTTGTTATTTTAACTCCATTAATAAAAGCTATTTCTAAGGAAACTAAAAAATCAATTGTATCTTTAGGACTAGCTCTTGCATCAGGATTAGTAATCACTCACTCTCTTGTCCCACCTACTCCTGGTCCAGTTGGAGTTGCTGGAATATTTGGTGTTAGTGTTTCAAGTATAATTTTATATGGAATTATAATTTCAATTCCAATGGTATTAGCTTGTTTAGTGTTTGCAAAATATGCAGGAAATAGAATTTGGCAAATTCCTACCAGTGATGGAAAATGGACAAGAGATAAAAATTATGTAGATGATTTAAAAACTTCAAGTGTTTATGATGAAACTAATTTACCTTCTGCATTTCTATCTTTTGCTCCAATTATAGTTCCTATTATTTTAATTTTATTAGGAACTGTTACTAGTGCTATGAAACTTGAAGGAAAATTTGTATCTATTATTCAATTTATAGGAACCCCTGTATTAGCAGTAGGAATTGGTTTACTTATTACTATCTATGGTTTAACTAGAAGTTTAGATAAACAAAGAGTTTTAGATGAAGTTGAAATTGGTATAAAGTCAGCTGGAACAATTATTTTAATTACTGGTGCTGGTGGAGCTTTTGGAATGCTAATTAGAGATAGCGGTGTGGGAGATGTTATTGCTAAATCATTGATTGATACAGCATTACCACCTATTTTATTACCTTTTATAATTGCAACTTTAATTCGTTTTATACAAGGAAGTGGTACTGTTGCTATGATTACAGCAGCTTCTATAACTGCTCCAATTATTACTAAATTAAATGTTAACCCTGTTCTTGCTGCACTTGCAGCCTGTGTAGGTTCACTTTTCTTCTCATATTTTAATGATAGTTTCTTTTGGGTTGTCAATCGTTCAATAGGAATTACAGAAGGAAAAGAACAATTAAAACTTTATTCTATTGCAAGTACAATTGCTTGGGCAGTAGGAATTATTGTTTTATTAATACTTAATATTTTTATTAAATAATTTATCATTTAAAAAAAATGCCTATTTGTCAAATAGTGTTAATAAAAAAGTTTAGACTATGAATTAGTATAATTAAGAGAATTTTTGAAAATAAAAACTTGAAAATTCTCTTTTTTTATTATTATATAAATAATCCGTTCCTGAATTAATATATACTTTTTGAAATTACTAAATTTTGAATATTTTTCTATCAATACAATCTTTTTTTACTATTTAATTTTATATCTTTCTAATAAGTAAAGTCTCTTGACAACCCGTATGAGTTTTATGAGCTCAATAAACACAGGCTCTTTGAACTAATACGGACGTCAGAGACTATTTTTTATTTATTTTTATACTTCCCTTATAAATGAAAAAATAGTGTATCAGAACTTTTAATAGTTCATCAACACTATTTAAATATTATATTTTACATCTTATTTAATACACTAATACCTAACAATGCTAAACCTTCTTTTAAAACTTCTCCTGTTTTCTTTATAAGTAATGCTCTTGTTTTCAAAATATTTTCCTCTTGATTTAGGATAGGGCAATTATTATAGAAAGTATTTAATTTTTTAGATAATTCATACAAATAATCAGCAATTAAATTAGGTTTAAAAGTTTCAGCTGATTTTAATACTGAAATTGGTAAATTTAATAGATGATTAGCTAAATTTCTTTCAAAATTATTTGTTAAATTTAATTCAATATCTTTTAAATCAAAACCTTGTTCTTCCACTTTTCTTAATATAGATTGTATTCTAGCATAAGTATATAGTAGATAAGGTGCTGTATTTCCTTCAAAACTCAATATTTTATCCCATTCAAACATAATATCACTTTGTTTATTTTGTGATAAATCAGCATATTTTACTGAACTTGTTCCAACAATTTCAGCAATATTTTGTTTTTCTTCTTCAGATAAAGAAGAGTTTTTCTCATTAACAATATTATATGCTCTAGTATGAGCTTCATCTAAAAGCTCTTCTAATTTTATAATATTTCCTTTACGAGTAGATAATATAGCGTCTGCAAATCTAATAATTCCAAACCATATATGATGTTTTTCTATATTCCAATCAAGCATATCAGTTATTTTGAAAACTTGTTTAAAGTGATCTTGTTGTCTTGAGTCAGTTAAATATACTAACTTATTAACATCATAAGTATTTTTTCTAAATTTTATTGTTGCTATATCAGATGTTGAATATAAATAAGCTCCATCTTTCTTTTGAACTATACAAGGATAAAGATTATCTTCTTCATTAAAAAATACTACCTTAGCTCCTTGATCATCTTTTGCAATATTTTTATCTATAAGTTCTTTAAGAACATCTCCCATCATATCATTGTAAAAAGATTCACCATAATATGTATCAAAATGTATATCTAATCTTTTATAAAGTTTATTGTATTCTTGAAGAGAAGCTTCTATAAATTCTTTCCAAAGTTTTGTATTTTCTTCTTCTCCATCTTGTAATTTTTTTAACTCAGCTCTTGCCTCATCTTCTAAAGCTGGATTTTCATCAGCTTCATCAGAAAACTTTACATAAACTCTTTCAAGCTCTTCTATCGGATTAGTTTTATAAGCCTCTTGATTCAACCATTTTCTATATCCTACTATAAGTTTTCCAAATTGAGTTCCCCAATCTCCAATATGATTATCTGCTACAACATTATAACCTAAATATTTATAAATTCTACTTATAGACTCCCCTATTATTGTAGATCTTAAGTGTCCTATATGCATTCTCTTTGCAATATTTGGCGAAGAGAAATCTATAACAACATCTCCCTTTGTATTTAAAAAAGAAAAATCATATTTTTCTCCTATTTTATTTATAGTTTCTGATAAAAATTTATTAGATAGGAATATATTTATAAATCCTGGTCCAGCAACTTCTAATTTTTCAACAACAGCTCCATAAGGAAAATTATTCTTAATATTTTCAGCTATATTCCTTGGATTATCTCCAATAATCTTTGAATTAATCATTGCAAAATTACATTGATAATCTCCAAATTTTTCATTTGTTGCAATAGTTATTTCAACAGGTTTTAATTCAACATTTGGATAAAGTTTAGTTACAAGATCTTGAAAAATATCAGTTAATTCTCTACTAACTATTTTCATAAAAAACTCCTTTTCTAATAATTTATTATTTTCTATAAAAAAAGTCTCTTGACAGCCGTATGAGTTCTACGAGCTCAATAAACATAGGCTCTTCGAACTAATACGGACGTCAGAGACTATTTTTCATTATTTAATTTTATATTTTCATATAGAATAAATAAAGTCTCTTGACAGCTCTATAAATTCTACAAACTCAATAAAAATAGACTCTTCAAACTAATATTGACATCAGAGACTATTTTTCGCTATTTAAATTATATTTTCATATAATAAAAAAATCCAGCCTATCGCCTCATTATGGTTTTAGTCGCCAAAGTTAATAAGTGAGTAGTCAGATATTAAAAGCATACAGCATCCGTAATATTATAAAATATTCGTGATGTTCCTGATTTACTAAAAACAGAGCCAACCCCATGACGACATTAGACCCAAAACCTCCTGGAAATAGCGGTAAGGCCAGAAATTTATAATTAATTATATCATAATTTCTTTAAAATTCAAATGAAAGTTTAATTATATATTAAAAAAAGTCTCCAGACAGCCGTATGACTCTTCCGAGCTCACCGAAATGCTCTCCAGAGTAATACGGACATCAGAGACTAATTTTTTTCTATTTAATTTTATAATAAAATTAAACTCCTTTAACTATCTTATCAATTTCAATAGCAGTCTTTAACACTTCTTCTAAATCTTTTAAATACAACATATTTGGTCCATCAGATTTAGCTTCCACCGGATTAGGATGAACTTCTGCAAATATTGCATCTACACCAACAGCTAATGCTGCTCTTAACAATGGATAAACATATTCTCTGTCTCCTGAAGTTGCAGTTCCTAGTCCTCCTGGCTTTTGAACTGAATGTGTTGCATCAAAAACTACTGGATAGTTGAATTTTCTCATTTCAAGTAAACCTCTCATATCAACTACCATATTATTGTATCCAAATGTACTTCCTCTTTCACATAACATTATATTTTTGTTTCCAGATTCTTCCATTTTTACAACTATATTTTTCATATCCCAAGGAGCTAAAAATTGTCCTTTTTTTATGTTAATAGCTTTTCCTGTTTCTGCTGCAGCAATTAATAAATCTGTTTGTCTGCATAGAAAAGCTGGTATTTGTAAAACATCTGCAACCTTAGCAACCTCTTTACATTGCCACACTTCATGAATATCTGTAATTACAGGAACATTAAATTTTTCTTTAGTTTTTGCAAGCATTTTCATTCCTTCTTCTAGTCCAGGTCCTCTATATGAATAAATAGAAGATCTATTTGCCTTATCAAAAGAAGCTTTAAAAATATATTCTATTCCTAATCTATCACAAATTTCTTTAATCCCTCCAGCTACTTCGTCCATAATTTCTTGAGACTCCATAACACAAGGTCCAGCAATCAAAACAAATCTTTTCTTTCCACCAATTTCAATATTTCCAACTTTAACTTTATTTACGTCGTTAATTAACATTTTCCACCATCTTTCTTCTAACTATTTCTCTTCTTGCAATTTCTTTATCATCAAAATGCCATTTTTTTGTTCCAACAATATGGTAAGTTTCATGTCCCTTACCTGTTATAAGTATTATATCATTTTTTTCAGCTAAAGTAATAGCTTTTTTTATTGCTTTTTCTCTATCTGGCTCAAACAAATAATCATCTTGTTTTAAGAATCCTTTTTTTACATCATCAAATATTTGCTCAGGATTTTCTGTACGAGGATTATCTTCAGTTAATATTATTATATCACTTAAATCTTCAGCTGCTTTAGCCATTATAGGTCTTTTTGTTCTATCTCTATCTCCACCGCAACCAAAAATTGTTATTATTCTGTTTCCACCTTTTATATTTCTTGCTGCAACTATAACATTTACTAAGGCATCTGGTGTGTGAGCATAATCTACAATAACCTTATAATCCTGTCCACAATTCAATGCTTCAAATCTTCCTGGGGCTGCTTTTATATTCTTGATTCTTTTAACAATTTCCTCAAAAGATATTCCTATTTTTAAAGCAATACCAATAGCTCCTAAAGTATTATACAAATTAAAATCTCCTAATAAATGATATTCTACTTTTTCTTCTTTATTTTTATATTTTATAGAAATATAGCCATTATCTAAATATTCTCCTTTCAAATCACCATTTTCTAATCCATAAGAGAGTATTTTTGAACCATCATTTATAAATTCATCGTATAATCTTTTCCCATATTTATCTTCAATATTTATTACAGAATTATTTATATCTTTTAGTTTTAAAAATAATTTTCTTTTTGCTTGAAAATAATTTTCCATATTTAAATGGTAATCTAAATGGTCTTGAGTTAAATTTGTAAATGAAGCAAAGTCAAAATCAATCACTTCTACTCTTCCCATTTCAAGAGAGTGTGAACTAACTTCCATAATTACATACTCTATATTCTTTTTAACTGATTTATAAAATATTTTTATTAAATCTAATGATTCAGGGGTTGTATTCACAGCTTCAAAAACTTCATTTCCAATCTTATATTCAATAGTTCCAATACGAGTAAGAGGAGTATCTCCCATTAATTTTTCTATCATATATGTTGATGAAGTTTTTCCATTAGTTCCTGTAACTCCAACAATTTTTAATTTTCTTTGTGGCCAATCAAAAAAGTTTGATGCTATATAACCTAATTTTTGTCTTAAATTTTCAACTAAAATATAGCTAACATTATGCTTCAACTCTACTTCTTTACTCACTATAATACAAGTTGCTCCATTTTCTACGGCACTATCAATAAAATTATGTCCATCAACATTTGCACCATCTAAAGCAACAAAAATATAATCTTTTTTTATTTTTCTTGAATCATATTCTATACCAGAATATTCCCTATTCAAGTCTACTTCTTTTAAAATTCTATGCTCAATTCCTGAAAATATATCCATCGTTCTCTCCTACTCTTAATTATTTTCTATTTGCCAATCTATTTCAGTTTCACTTAAATTTCTTAAAATTTCATTAATTTTACTAAAATGCTTACAACCGAAAAATCCTCTACTTGCTGAAAGGGGACTTGGGTGTACTCCTTTTAATATATAATGCCTACTACTATCTATAAATTTTTCCTTAGCTTTTGCATTATTTCCCCATAATACAAATATTATAGGTTTTTCTCTTTCATTTAATTTCTTTATTACATTATCAGTAAAAGTTTGCCAACCTATTTTAGAATGTGAGTTTGCTTCTCCTTCTCTAACAGTCAAACTTGTATTTAAAAGTAAAACTCCCTGTTTTGCCCACTTTTCTAAAAAACCATTATTTGGTATGTACAAGCCTAAATCATCTTGTAACTCTTTATACATATTTAAAAGTGATGGAGGTGTCTTTATTCCATAGTTTACTGAAAAAGATAATCCATGAGCTTGACCTTTTTGATGATAGGGGTCCTGACCTAAGATTACAACTTTTGTTTCTGAATAAGATGTCAACAGAAAAGCATTTAATATATCTTTTTTTAGAGGATAGACTGTATATTTATCATATTCTTCTTCAAGAAATTTTTTTATATTTTGAAAATAATCTTTTTTAAATTCTTCTTCTAAAATTTCTTTCCAATCATTATTAATTTTTGACACAAACTTTCCCCTCACTTTCTTTTTTAATTTATTACTTAATAATATAATATTATTACCTAAAAAGCAAGTAGATATAATAGAGTCTCCTGACAGCCGTATGACTCTTCCGAGCTCACCGAAATGCTCTACAGAGTAATACGGACGTCGGAGACTAAATTTCATTATTTGATTTTATACCTTCCTATATAATAAAAAAAGAGAATTTTCAAGTTTTTATTCTCAAAAATTCTCTTAATTGTACTAAGTCATAGACACTATTTGATAATAACTTTTTGTTCTTATAGAACTTCTATATTAGTATATTACTCTTAGTCCTACTCCTCCTCTAATATTGCTTCCTTTTGTGTCGTATCCAATATTAGCTGTTATTCCTAATCTTGAGTTATCAAGTCCTAAGTTCAAATCTGTCTTTACATTTCCTCTTCTATCTTCTTTTTCTCCTCTGATATTAAACCAGTCTGCATTTGTATCTGCTACTCTTGCTTTATTTCTTCCATTTGCTACTCTTCCTAATTCGTTATCATATGATACGCCTAGTCTTGCTGTAAATGTTTTTCTATTTTCTAGCAAGTGTTTAAATTCTAATTCTGCTCCTATTTCTGGTTTTAATGAAATATAATCATTTGATTTTACTTCTAACTTAATTTCTCCTGATTTTTCTCTTACTTTTGTTATTCTTCCATATTCTGGTTTTATAGATGTATATGGTCTCAATTTGAAGTCTTCACTCAATCTGAATTCTTTTCCTACTTCTACTTTTGCTGCTATTCCGTAGTCATAATATCTTCCTCTTGCTCCAAATATTTCATCTACTACTAAGTATCTTCTCTTCATTCTGTTGTATCCACCAAAAATTTCTCCTGATACTGTTACATTAAATGAATTATTATCATCAAATGGGATTGATTTGAATACTCCTAATTTTCCTTGGATCATTCTTTCTCTTGAATTTCCAATATCTCTAAATTTAAATTCATTATGCACTAATCCTGTGTACCAACCTAGAGTTCTTCCCAATTTTACATCTTCATCTTCATGAACATAAGCTACACCTTCTGCATGATTTCTATAATCTATTACTCCTGCAGTATCTGTCTTGTATTCTCCTCTCATTCCAAATACTTTTACTTTATTTGAATCTTTTGAGAATGTTTGCCATTCTTTTCTTAAATAATTAAATTCTTTATCTAAGATAGTTCCTGTTGAATATACTCTTTGTTGAATATTTGCATATTGGTGTCCCATCATTTCATCTGTTGCTTGGTATAATAGAATTTCTTCATTGTTTCCAATGCTATTCAATTTATCAAATACTCTTCTTTCTCTTGAACCTAATGCTTCAACACCGTATCTTTGTTCTAATCCATCTAAGAAATTATATGTATCTTTTTTATCTACTGGTGTATCTTCATTTCCTGCCCACACTGTATAAGGAATTTTTGCTAAATATATATTTTTTATAGCTCCAGAATCTTCATCTTGTTTAATAGTTGTCATCCAAGTTAAAGATCCTGAGTAAATACTCCATTTTGCAATTTGAGGATTATCAATAATTAAATCATTATATGATTTTGATCCTCCATTTTTCCCTTCATAAATTTTAGGGTCTACTTCTATATATTTACTATTAGTATACTTAGCAGCTTCATTTCCAACTATTAAATCTACTTCTGTTAATCTTTCTAAATTTTTAATTCCTTCTATAGGTTTAGTAAAGTTAATATTAGAAGTATCTATATACATTCCAAAAGAGCTTACTGTTTTAGCTGTTGCACTTGGATTTACTACATTTTCTTTTTCTAATTTTTCTATAGTTTTAGGATCTACAGTTACTAAATTAGGTTTTTTAATTGGTTTTTCTTGAGGAAGTCTCTCATCATAGATTCCTTTTTCATCTAGTTTAACTCCTCCTACTTCTTTATCAAGTTTACTCTTATTTTCATCAAAAGCACTTGAACCTTCTCCTTGTACAGATATTTTTGCTCCTGCAAGACTTGCTTCTTTTTTATCAGCACTTATAACAAAATCTCCGTAGTTTTTAATTATTCCTTTGTTATTTCCTGCTCCTGCTACATATATTCCTTTACTATTTTTAGCACTTAATCTGATTTCAGAACCTGGATGGTTTTCTATAGTTGCTCCATTTTTTACAACTATACCAACTAGATTTTCTAAGCCTTCTCCCTCAGATAAAATTCTTCCATAGTTATGACCTACAGCTTTATTATCAAGATAAATTCCTGTCGTATTGCTTGCTGATAAAATTATATCTCCTCTATTTTCTAAAGTAGAATTTTTTTCAGTTGCAAACATACCTATAGAATGTTCTCCTGTAACTTTTATTGTTCCTTCATTGACAATATGTCCTGTGAATGGAGTTTTTGGACTTCCATCTTCATTTTTATCATCTCTTGCAGGAGTATATCCTCCAGCCATACCTATAGCATACTTAGCGTTTTTAGGTTTCATTTTATCATATACTGAAGCCCCAACTTCTATAGTTGCTCCTAAATGGTTAGTAGCAACTTTAGTTGGATCAGCAGATGTACTATAAATACCAACATTTGCTTTTCCTGCTTTGAAATCCATATTTCCATAGTTATCTACTTTACCAGCACCATAGATTCCATAGTTTTCATCACCTGTTGCTTTTAAATTAGTACGATTTTCTACACTTCCTAATTTATCTTTAGAATATATAAATACTGTGTCACTTCCTAAATCTTTAGTTAATGTTGCTCTTGAAACTATTGTATTATTAGCTTGTTCATTGTTATTGATAAGTCCATATCCACCGTCACCAATAGAAATGTTTCCTGAAAGATTTATATTTTGTCCACTACCAGCAGCATAAATTCCAACAGCTTTATTTGTTCCTACATTTAAAGTACTTCCAGCTTTTAAAGTCACATCTTTTGAATTAGAGTAAATTCCAACAGCATTATCAGAAGTTTCTATATTAGCTGCTGTTTCTAAAGTAACTCCATGTCCATATATACCAATTGAATTTTTTCCAACTTTTATATTTTTCTTATTTGTTATAGCTGTTGCAGCTTCTTTAGCATAAATTCCTATATTAGGATTATCCTCACTATCTGCAGCAGATACATCTATATCTCCTTCATTCACAACAGAAGTTAAAGTATCTTTATTTGCTACTATTCCATATCCTTTTACTCCAACAGTTTTTATATTTCCTTTATTAGTAAATGTTCCTGTTCCATTAGCTAAAAGGTTAGTTAATCCAGCTGTCGTATTTGTTGTATTATTAATTTCAACATCAATATTATTAGTTAAATTATTTCCATCAAAAATAACTCCAGTAGCCTTACCTGTATTACTTCCATTATAATTTAATATTAATTTCTTTCCAGACTCTGCAGTAATTTTTGAATTATCTTTTAAGTATATTCCTACACCAGAATCTTTAACATTAACATTTAAATTATCTGTAAGTTTAACATCTGAATTTTGAGCATAAGTTCCTATTCCTTCTGCTCCCACTGTTATATTTCCAGCTAATTCTATAGTTGCTCCTTCATTATTAGATGTGCTAGTTGATTTAACTGATATTCCAGCTCCATTATCTCCAAGAACTATATCGCCAGTATTTTTAACAAGTACTTTACTTCTATCCTTATCACTGTTATTTTTTACTGATATTCCTATAGAATCTTTTCCTTTAATATCAATTTTACCTGCATTTAAAATATCTACAGCATTTCCTGTTGCTCCAGCTTTATCTGTTCCAAATGTTACATTATCACTTGAATTTACTTTTGATGAAGCATTTGCTGCTATTCCTATACCTTTTTCTGCTACAGTAATAGTTCCAGTTGTATCATTTACTAATTTACTTCCATTTGTTCCGAATATTCCAACTCCTGCATTAGTCATTTCAATTTTATTTTTATTTTCTATTTTTCCATAGTTTACTGACATAGCAGCTGTAGAATTATTTTCTGTTAAAATACCATTTTCTACTTTTACAAGTCCACTATTTACAAATCCAGTTTCATCATTAGATGTTGCACTTACATCAGAATTAATACTTAAGCCTTGTGCCTTAAATGTCGTATTACTAGCATCTCTTGTAATAGTAACTCCATCTTTAATATTAACCAATGTTTTTCTTAATGAAATATGGTTATATCCATCATTTTCATCATTTATACTGATATTTAAAGTTGTTGCTGGAGCTTTAGGTTCTACATTCAAAGTTCCACCTTTTATATACGATTTAGTCCAAAAATATCCTTGTCCATTATCTTTTTGAGCTTTAACCGCTTTAAATAATTGTTTTTCTCCGTTATTATCTGGATTAGCTAATAAACTTTTTACATAATCATCAGTACCATTCCATACCATTGTAGAACCTGTATTATCTATTTGACCTAGATTGATACCATCTTTTTTAATATTCAATGTTACATGATCTTTAAATCCTTGATATTTACTAGTAGGTTGTTTATTATAGTCATTTACATCAGCTAAATCAATAACTCCATCATAAAGATCAAAAGCTGTATCTCCTGTTATTTCAATTTTAGAATCCTTATCTGCGTAAACTGGTGCTACCTTATCATATTTTGTTGGATCATCAAATTTATTTTTAACTTCTATAGTTCCTCCACCAAATTTAATAGTACCACCCTTAGTAGCAACTAATCCACTTCCTACTCCAGCTTTAATTTCACTATTATTTCCTTGAATTTCTACAACTCCACCTTCTGTAGCATAAGCTGCAGTACCATTAATTTTAGCATTTCCTGTTATAACTACTTTAGAATTTTTTTCAGGGTCAGCACCATCTTTTCCAGAGCCACCTTTACCTGATGCATAAGCTCCAATATTGTTATATTTTTCAAGTTTAGTAGCTGGATCATCTGCTGCCCATTCATCTACAGCCTCAATATTTCCATCTATATGAATATCTCCATAACTTACAGTAGACTTATCAGGAGCTGTCAGAGTTGGAACTGATTTATATTTATGCTCATATTTATTTGCATAAGCTATTAATGAACCGTATCCATAAGCCTTCGTTGTATTTTCTTTTCCTGCTGATAAAGATTCCCCACTTACTGTTATTTTTCCACCTTCAGCCATATATGCTATTGGTCTTAGCTCAACACCATTTTCTTTAGCCATTTTTGCTGACATTTCAACTGGTACTCCGAAATTAATTTCAGACGGTTTATCTTTAAGTTTACTTATTGTATCTACACTAATTCCATAATTTGTATTCTTATAATCGTTATTTGTATTTAATCTTCTTTGTTTAGCTTCACCATCTCCCCAAGTTCCTTTAGCTAAAGCTAAAATTGTTCCTGTTGCAGCTTTATTAGCATTATCATCAGCTGAACTTACTAATTTACCACCTGCAAAATCAGTATTTGTAGCCTCACTATTATAATCTTTTATAGATTCTGTTCTTATAGCTATTCCGTTTTCTGCACCAGCAGTCGAACTATTAGTTTTTTTAGCTACATCTATTTGTGTTCCTCTTTCAGAAGCTATCATTATATTTCTCTTAGAGTATTTTCCAAAAGTTATATCTATATCATTTACATATATTGACTATCTCCACCAGCAATATTTAGTTTTTCTCCTATTCTAGCAGCTGCTCTTACTTCTCCTTGGAATATACCTATTTTAGTATTTCTCCATGCATTTTTTAAATTACCCCATGTTGTTGTTGTTTCCGGTTTTATATTTAGTTTTTCTCCATCTATACCTATTCCTATTGTATCATCTTGAATTAAATCTGCAAATAATAAAACAGTATTTCCATCACCATAAGAGTTTAATGGTTTTTTCATATTTATAAGTGGAGTCATTCCTGTTTTGTAAAAATCTTGGATAGTATCTCCATTTATTAAATTTTTCATATTAGGAGAGTATCCTAACCCTGAATAAAATATGTTGTTTGCACCTTCAAAATTTATATTTGCATTATTAGTATAATTAAATGAACCTGAAGACCCAACAACTGAATATACTATATTTTCATTAGTTTTAGCATCTACATTTACCCCTTTTCCTAAGAAAGCTCCTCTTTGTATAGAAGCATTATATTCTTTCTTTATATCATTCAATAAAAATTCTTCATTTGCTGGAGCAAAATAGAAAATTGTATTTTTATCCCCCAGTAAATTTACTTTTACATCATTAAACACAATTTTAGGAGCATGCCAACTTTCGATAGAAAACATAGCTGCTTTTCCATATAAGTTTCCTTCTACATTTTGTATAGTTCCATTCCATACTGAATGTATTCCTACTTCTCCTTCCCCATTTCCTTTACCATTTCTTTTTCCAGCAGCATCAACATTTCCAGCTAAATGGAATATTTTTTTGTTTGCATCATTATCTGAACCACCATAAAGGTATCCACCAACTCTATTATCTATTTCACTAATTTTTTGATCTTCAGATGCGTCTATTCTTGCACCGGAACTTCCATTTGCTAAAACTTTATTTCCTACTAAATAAGGATTTTTTAAATAAACTAACATTGCTTTTCTTCTAGTACCAGAAATAATATCTTGCTTTTGTCCATTATTGTCTATTTTTCCCGACTCTGCAACATAATTTGTTCCATCATGCCCCGAATATAGAACTTTATTTTTAAAGTTACCATCTGTTTTTTCGTTAGAATTTACATATTTTTTTTCTTTGTATTCAGTATATAAATTACCTCTAGTAGCATCATTAGCTACACCAGTATTAGAATTTAATGCTGAATAAATTCCCGTATTTATTTTTTCATACCCCTCATTAGGATCTGTATAAAAATCCATAAAAGGATCTGTACTCGGTTGAGGAGTTTTTACTGTTACTTTTACTTTATTAGGTATTATTTCATCTGGTGTTGGCACCTCTGGAACGTTCAAGGCAACATTTACTTCTGCCGGTACTTTTGTTTGAATTTCATCAACACTAACAGGTTTTCTTCCAACTTCTTTTGGTCTTACTGTTGCATCTATATTAAGACTTGCTATAGGTTCTTGTACTCTTGTATTACTTGCTATCCCATAACTATCTGACGATACTCCTCCAGCTTTTCTTATGCTTGATGTTGCTGATCTTGTCGGATCTACCTTTATCCCTTTTTCTGCTCTTTCTTTTTCTTTTAAAGCTGTATATTTAGCATAGCTTGAGCTATCCGGTGATATATTTCTTTCATATGGATCTGTACTTCTTTCAAATATTCCTTCATAAGGATATTTTTGTGCTTTATCTCCTTTTCCCTTATATGTTGATCCCCAATGATCATAGTAGTAGTTTGCCCCAAACTGCCATGATGACCATGGTGATTTTACTACTTGATTTCCTTGTTCCATTAGTTTTACTAAGTCTAATCTTGCTCCACTTAACGCTTTATCATTTTCTTTTCTTATTTGTCTTGATTTATCTCTTATACTTTCTACTGAACCACCTATTTCTGGTCTTGTAAGTAGACTTTCTTGTGCTGTAGCTTCTGCTTTTATTTCAGATACATCTGCTGAAAATGCTCCTACTCCCATCATTAGAAACATTATAGCTAGACCTACTGAAAATTTTACACTCTTGTATCTTTTCGCAATATAACGTAAACTTCTTTCAACATCTAACAAATTGTTACTCATCTTTTACTCCTTCTCGTCTTAATTTTCTCTTTGAACTAATTTAAATTCTACTCTTCTGTTTTGGAATCTTCCTTCTGCATCTGCATTACTTGCTACTGGATTTGTTTCTCCTAAGCCCTCTGTTCCTAAAATTCTATCTGCTTCCAATCCTAGTTCTATTAGTTTTGCTTTTACTGATTCTGCTCTTCTTAGTGATAATCCTAAATTATATTTATCACTTCCTACTGAGTCTGTATGTCCTACTATTGTTACATTATAGTTATAATGCTTTATAAATTCTATTAAGTTTGTTAGTATTGGATAATATTGTTCTTTTACGACTGACTTATCAAAATCAAAATTTAATGCTCTTGCATCTAACACTATTGTCATTTCTTTTGGTTGTTCTATATTTGTTATATCTACTTGATTTATTTCCAATGCATTTATTCTTATACTATTTTCTCTCATTGCTGTTGTTGTTAATTTTTGTGCTGAAAATGTTACTGCTGACATTATCATCATTAACATTAATAATACTAGTTTTGTGCTGATTGTTGTAATCTGTCTTTTTGCCATTGTTCAGCCTCCTTTTCTAATGATATATATTGTTTTGTATAGTCTACTTTTCCTTCTTCTTTTAATTTATCTAGATTTTCTGTTGGTTTTACAAATTGATTTTGTCCTAAATAATCTTCTATTACATTTAATCTTTCTTCATTATATTTTACTACTTTATTATTTACGCATGATACTGCTAAAAGTCCTGTCATTGCTACTAATATCATTTTTTTCATCTTATTTTCCCTCCATTAATCTATTTCTCTTTCCTAGATCATTTAATTTTCCTTCTAATTCGTTTAACATTTCATTTGTTTTTGTATAGTTTTCTATCTTATCAGTAATGGCCATCATTTCTGCTTTTATTCTTTTTACTTCTCTATCCATCTTTTCACTATCTGTCATATTCTTTTCTCTTTCTTTTTGAGCTTTCTTTTCTGCTTTTATTCTTTCTTCTTCAGCTTTCTTTTCTGCTTCTGCCTTCTCTTGAGCTTCCTTAGCTTGAGCTTCTGCAACTGCATTTTCAGTTGCTACCCTTTCTTCTTCAACTCTTTTTTCTGCTTCTATTTGCTCATTTTGTACTTTTTCTTGAGCTTCCATTGCTTGTCTTTCTGCCTCAGCTTGTTCTCTTGCTACTCTTTCGGCCTCTTCTTGAGCCTTTTTCTCTGCTTCTGCTTTTTCTTTGGCTAGTCTTGCTTCTTCTTTCGCTCTTTCTTTCATTATTTTATCATATTCTTTCAATAATCTAGCCTTCGCTTCATCTTCAGCTCCCAATGAAACTTGTCCTATTATTAGTATTCCCAACATTATCCCTAGTATTTTTTTTACTTTCACTTTCATCTCTCCTTACTATTTACCTTCAGTGATTTCTGTGTAGCCTTTTATTTCATTCTCTTCTCTTGCAACACTTCTTACTACTCTTTCATAAAAATCTAGTTTTGTTAATGCTTCTTCTTTTGTCTTTTCTAGTTTTTCAAATACTGTTTTTGGTTTTACTTTCTTTTCTGCTTTTCTTTTTTCTGCTATTGTTTTATTTATTCTTTCTATTCTTTGTTCCTCTGTTTCAGGTTTTATTTCTTCTATTACTACTTTTTCTTCTACTGGAGTTGCTTCAATAACTACTTCGCTTGTTTCTGCTCCTTGAACTTGTTCCTCAACAACTTTTTCTTGAGCTTCTTCCATTGCCTTTTGTGCTTGCGCTTGAGCTTCCATTGCTTGTCTTTCTGCTTCTGCTTGTTCTCTTGCTAATCTTTCGGCCTCTTCTTGAGCCTTTTTCTCTGCTTCTGCTCTTTCTTTTGCAAGTCTTGCTTCTTCTTTCGCTCTTTCTTTTTCTGCTTTCTCTATCTTGTCTCTCATTCTGTCTAAGATTTTCATTGCCTCTTTTTTATTAGCTTCACTCATTTCAGTTGGTACAGCTTCTGCCTGCGCTACTACACTTATTCCTAGTAAAAACAATAAAACTTTTAATGTCTTCTTCATTTTTCCCCCTATTTTTTTCTTTTATTACTTTAATACTTCTAACAATCCTGTCAATTCAGATATTTGTTGTTCTTTTTCTAATATTGTTTTTTCTAATTTATCATAGTATACATCATATTTTTTTAACAACTTTTTGTATTGATCTCTATGCCATCTTATTTCAGAATCTTTCTTTAATTTTGCATAAAGTTCTTCTTTCCCTATTTGTTTTTCTTTTAAAGTTGCTACTTCTTTTTCTAATTCCGATTTTTCGATCATAAACTCTTGTTTCTTTTCTGCTTCTTTTTGTAATAGCTCTTGATATTCTGCTTCTATGCTATTTACTGTGTTTGCTATTTCTTGTTCCACTGTCATATTCCCTTCTTCTCCATATGCCAATGTTCCAATTAACAACATTCCAACTATAAAAAATTTGTTAGCTTTCATTAAGCAACCTCCCTTAAACGATATTACTTAAATTTTATCATATTTTTTTATAAATTCAATTATTTTATTTACAAATTTTCTATTTTATTTTATACTTTCCTATAGAAAAAAAACACTAAAATATAAAATCATATTTTAGTGTTTTTATTTTTACTCATCATCTAATTTTTGAAAAATTTTCATTTTTTCATCTACAACTTTATTGTGATGTTTTAAACATAAATTTGCTAGTTCAAAATTAATATTTTTTATTTTTTCAAAAGCTACTTCAGAATGTTTTTCTAATTTTTTATCTCCAATTAAAACTTTTTTTATTCTTCTAAAAAGTCCAATTCTTCCTTTTCCACTATCATGTAAAAGAGCCAATTTTAGATATATTTTTTCTTTTGATAAAATTTCATTTTTTTCTACTTTTTTTAACAATTTATAGGAATGAATTTTATCATATTCTCCCATTTTAGAGAATATTTCAAATTCTTCAAGAGATAGAATTTCTCTTATCTCCTTATTCCATTCATCATTAAAATTGGAAAAAAGATATAAACAAACCTGCTTTATTCTAGCAACAAACATATTAATTCCAGCTTTCACTCAACAATCTACCATTGTCATATTTAATAACTGTATCTATACTTCCATCTTCTCTATATTTATACCAAGTTCCATCTTTTCTACCATTTCTATACTTACCTTCTTCTGAAACTTGTCCATTACTCCAATAAAATTTCCAATCTCCATTCCCATCTTTAAAAAGACTTTTATGTAGCAATTTTCCGTTTTTATCGTAGGCTTCTATTCCATTTACTCTATCATTTACATAATAGACAATAGATTTTAACTTTCCGTTATTATAATACGATCTTTGTTTTCCATTAAGTTTACCTTTTGTGTACATTTCAGATAATAATTTTATTCCTTTATCCTTAGAGAAATATGCAGTTTCTCCATTTAAAAGTCCATTCTCATATTGCTCTATGTATTCTATATTATCTTCTATAACAACTCCAAAAGTTCCTGTAAATGGAGTTGATTCTGAACCTTTTTTATAAGCAATCTTGTCTATAACTTTCTTATCATAGACATCAACTATTGATGCTTTATCAATTTTTTGCTCTGGTTCATCTTCAACATATACTTCTTCTTCAACTTTTTTATTTTCTTTTTCAGTATTAATATTTGCAATCTCAACTTTATTATCTTTTTTTTCTATTTTTTCATCAACTTTTTTATTAATTTTATTTTCTTTATTTTGACTAGTTTTTTTTGCCTGTACTTTTTCTCCGATAATTTCTCTAGATATATCATCAAGTGACATAACTTCTTGAATTTCTTCAGCATTAACTATTGAAAAATTTAATAAAATTGCAATTGATAACAAAAATTTATTTATATTTTTCATTATTTCTCCCGATTCTATTTTGAATAATTAGGTGCTTCTTTAGTTATTGTAATATCATGTGGATGACTTTCTATCAACCCTGCTCCTGTTATTTTTACAAACTTACCATTTTCTTGTAAATCTTTTATTGTCTTAGTTCCACAGTATCCCATTCCTGCTCTTATTCCTCCAGCAAGTTGGAATACAACATCTTTTACTGATCCTTTATATGCTATACGACCTTCTATTCCTTCTGGAACTAATTTAGAGTTATCACTTTCTCCAGCTTGGAAGTATCTATCTTTTGATCCTCTTTTCATTGCAGCAATAGATCCCATTCCAACATATATTTTAAATCTTCTTCCTTCAAGTATAATTTCTTCTCCTGGAGCTTCTTTTGTCCCAGCAAGTAAACCACCTAACATAACACAGTCACCACCTGCTGCTAAAGCCTTAACTATATCCCCAGAAAGTTTTATTCCTCCATCTGCTATGACTCCAATTCCTTTATCTTTACAATATTCATATACATCGTTAACTGCTGTAAGTTGAGGAACTCCAACACCTGCTACAACCCTTGTAGTACAAATAGAACCTGGTCCTATTCCTACTTTTACAGCTGATACTCCTGCTTCAATCAATTCTTTTGCTGCTTCTGCTGTAACTATATTTCCTCCAACTACATCTAATTCTGGGAAATTTCTTTTAATTTCTTTTATCATATTTATTACACCTTGTGAGTGTCCATGAGCAGAATCAACTGTTATTATATCTACTCCAGCTTTTACTAAAGCTCTAACTCTATCTATTGTATCTGGTGCAATACCAACAGCTGCTCCACATCTTAATTTTCCTAAATCATCTTTACAAGCGTTTGGATATTGTATTAAATTATCTATGTCTTTTATAGTTATTAATCCTTTTAAATATCCATTTTCATCTGTAATAGGTAACTTTTCAATTCTGTTTGCTAATAAAATTTCTTTTGCTTGTTCTAATGTTGTTCCAACTGGAGCTGTAATAAGTCCTTCCTTTGTCATTATATCTCCAACTGGTTGATCCAGATCTTTACGGTATTTTATATCTCTATTAGTTATTATTCCAATTAATTTTCCATCTTTTTCTATAACAGGAAGTCCAGATATTTTATATCTTTTCATTAATTCTTCAGCTTGATAAACTCTACTTTCCTCACTTAAAGTTATAGGATCTGTTATCATTCCACTTTCAGATCTCTTTACTCTATCTACTTCAGCAGCTTGTTCTTCGATAGACATATTTTTATGAACAAAACCTATTCCACCTTGTCTAGCTAATGCAATAGCAAGTTTCGATTCTGTTACAGTGTCCATAGCTGCACTTAATATTGGTAAATTTAATGTTATTTTTTTTGTAAGTCTTGTTTTTAAACTAACTTCATGTGGAAGCACATCCGATTTAGCTGGTATTAATAAAACGTCATCAAAGGTTATTCCTTCTTTTACAATTTTTCCTTTCATTTTTCCTCCTGATTTAAAATATAGATATTATAATTCCTAATAAATTTAAATAATTTTTGATATTATAGCATACAATTTAAAGTCTATCAACAAATTACAAAAAAGAATAAACTAACTTCTGTTAAATAAAGTCTCTGACGTCCGTATTAGTTTGAAGAGCCTATGTTCATTGAGCTCGTAGAACTCATACGGCTATCAAGAGACTAATTTTTTTATTTAATTTTACACTTTCCTATAGAATAAAGAAAAAGAGAGTTAAAAACTCTCTTTAAAATATAGATTCAAGATATTACTTTGTGTTCTAGTTAGCCAGCATCTCTTTCTAAAGCCTTTTGCATCTTTTTTAATCACCTTTTAGATACTTTAGGGTTTTTTATATAATTTTGCTTTTTCTTCTAATAATTGAAAATCCACTGTATTTTTTATATATCCCATTGACATATTATTAATTTTTTGTTGGTATAATTTATAAGCATTCTTTAATATTAGTTCCTTATTTATGTATATGAATTCTAACTCTTTTCTTACTAAAATTTTGTACTTTAAATCTATCTCTGAATTAATATCATAATATGAAATTAAATTTTCATCAAAAATTGGTATCATACACCCAAGTTTTATAGTTCCTAATAATTGATTTTCAGATACCATTCTTATAATCGGAATAATTGATTTTCTAATGATACCATCCTTAAAATCATAAGTTTCACTAGGAGAAGACAGTGGTGCTAAATATTTAAAACCATTTATTTCAAATAAAACACCTAAATATTTTCTAGATGTTGTATAATCCTCCCCTGAATGTTTCAATACTTTTGAATCATATTGTCTTAGATAATCAATATAATTATCATCAACTGTAAATAATGTTATTTTTTTCATACAATTCCTTTCAAAAAGAAAGCTACCACTAAGTAATGGTAGCACTCCTTGTATTTATAGTTCCTTCATTTTAAGGTAGTGGAACACCCGTATTTATAGTTCCTTCATTTTAAGGTAGCGGAACACCTAAAATAACTATATATTATAATATATAATTGTCTTCTATTTGACTTAATTATAATTACTTTTTCTAAAAAAGTCAATTATTTTTTTCATAATACTCTCCTAATCTTTATATTATACTCTTTTTTAATTTTTTGTATTTCCTTTGCCAATTCTTCTTTATACTCTCCATTTTCATCTCTTGATGCTCTTGTAGATTCATCATCGATGAATATGGTCTATATCGTGTTCCCATTCCATCAAAGTAATTTTATATTTAGGACATATTTTCAAAAATATTTCCTTTAATCTCATGGAAATCTCATTTGAAATAACTTTTCTACGATATTTTATATTCTATCATAGAAAACTATTCATTTAAATATTTACAGACTTTTTTTCACAGTCTCGCAACTTTATATGAGTTGCTTTTTTTATTCAATATTTAATTCTCTTTTTACTGCTTCTTGAAGCACTTGTGAAAAATTAATTTTCTTTTCTTTTCCTAAATCTATTAACCATTTAGGTAATGTCACCATTTTATTAACTGACTTATTTTTTTCTCTCATTCTTACAAAATCGGTGTCGGCTGTTATTAACTGCAACACTTGATTATCTTCTAATTTTTTATTTAATTCTTTGTATGGACTTGCAGGCTCTATGGTATCATTGTCCTCTTCTAAAATTAATAAATGGCCCTCTAAAGCATTTTTTGCCATTTTCAAGGCTTCTTCAATTTCTTTTGCACAAGTAAAGCAACCAGGTAAGTCAGGAAATGAAATACTATAACCGTCTTCATCTTTTTCAAATATTGCATAATAATGATATTTCATATAATTCAACTCCATTCTTTTTAAATAAAGGGAACTGGCTTATTTCAAGCCAGCTTGTTTTAAGATACTATTCACAGTCTTAGGATGTAGATCCTTAGTTGGATGTGGAACAGTAACCAACCCTTTTTTTTCTAGGATGCTTAAAATAATGATGACTTCCTTCTACTCTTCTAAGTATCCAGCCGTCTTTTTCAAGCATTTTAATGATTTGTTTTGAGCTCATAAATTCCTTCTAACAAGTTTATTATAACATACATAAAAACATATGTTAATAATATGGGAATTTTTACAACAAAAAATGGAAATATTCAATTAATGTTTTTATTTTTATTTTCAATGTATTTCTATATAAATTTCCATAAAAAAATGGAATAATTATGGAATATTTTTCACTCTTTTTCTATCCTATCCTTAACCTGCTCTATTATTTTTTTTATTGGTGTGATATACTTAAAAAAAGGAGTGAGACAAATGGATGATAAAATTAAAGAATTATCTAGTATAATTAAAAATTCTAAGCATCTTATTTTCTTCACTGGTTCTGGTGTCTCGACCGACAGTGGATTGAAGAGTTTCAGGGGAAAAGATGGATTATATAGTACTTTGTACAAAGGAAAATATAGACCTGAAGAAGTATTAAGCTCAGACTTTTTTTGTTCACATAGAAAAATCTTTTTAGAATATGTTGAAGAAGAATTAAATATTAATGGAATCAAGCCTAATAAAGGTCATTTAGCTTTAGCAGAATTAGAAAAAATGGGTATATTAAAGGCTATTATAACTCAAAATATAGATGATTTACATCAAATGGCAGGGAATAAAAATGTCTTAGAATTACATGGTAGTTTAAAAAGATGGTATTGTTTAAGCTGTGGAAAAGCATCAAATAAAAATTTCTCATGTGACTGTGCTGGAATAGTTAGACCTGATGTTACTTTATATGGAGAAAACTTAAATCAAGATGTAGTTAATGAAGCTATTTATCAAATAGAGCAAGCAGATACTTTGATAGTTGCAGGGACAAGTTTAACAGTTTATCCTGCTGCATATTATTTAAGATATTTTAGAGGGAAACATCTAATTATCATTAATAACGAGAATACTCAATATGATAATAACGCTTATTTAGTACTAAATCGTAACTTTACTGAAGTGATGACAAAAGTTTTAAATGTTCTTAAAATGGGAGTTTAATCTCCCCTTTTTTTAAATTCGGTAGGTAATGGTAGTGATTTCAGTTGAAGCACCTGCCCCTGTAAAAAATACTAAATGTCTTGATTTTTTTATTATTTCTACAAATTCTTCTATTTTTTTGTCCACAGCATAAGCCTCCTTATTTATTAATTAGCTATTTTTTAATTATATAACATTTTTTATTATATAGGAATGTATAAAATTAAATAGAAAATTTTAGTTTCTGACGTCCATATTAGTTCGAAGAGCTTGTATTCATTGAGCTCGTAGAACTCATACGGTGGTCAAGAGACTTCATTTATTATACTAAGAAAGTATAAAGTTAAATAGTAAAATTAGTCTCTGATGTCCGTATTAGTTCGTAGAGCCTGTGTTTATTGAGCTCGTAGAACTCATACGGCTATCAAGAGACTTCATTTATTTTATAGGAAAGTTTAAAATTTTATTAATTTCATTTATTACTTACTTGATTTTTTGATAAATATAGGTTATTATAATAAAAATATAATTTTAAGTGATATAAACAATATTTTATTTATATTAAATCCCTGGCATCTGTATTAGTTGAAGGGCCTGTGTTTATTGAGCCCATAAAACTTATACAATTGTCTAGGGATTTTATTTATTATTTTTTAGGAGTGATCGGAATGATTAATACAAAGAAAGTTTGGATGAATGGTAAATTAGTAAATCACGATGAAGCAAACATACATGTGCTATCTCATGTTGTTCATTATGGAAGCTCATTTTTTGAAGGTATAAGACTTTATAAAACTGAAAATGGTCCAGCTATTTTTAGATTAAAGGAACATGTTAAAAGATTGTTCGATTCTGCAAAAATTTATAGAACAGAAATTCCTTATACACATGAAGAAATTGAACAAGCTATTATTGATACTGTAAAAGCTAATAATTTGGAACAAGGTTATATAAGACCTATTGCTTATCGTGGATATTTTGAGCTTGGAGTTAACCCTACTAGATGTCCTGTTGACCTTGCTATTGCTGCATGGAGTTGGGGTGCATATCTAGGAGAAGAAGCTCTTGAAAAAGGTATAAAAGTTCAAGTATCTTCTTGGAGAAGACCTGCTCTTAATACTTTACCATCTTTAGCTAAAGCTGGTGGAAACTACTTAAGTTCTCAACTTATAAAAATGGAAGCCCTTGCTAATGGTTTTGAAGAAGGAATTGCTTTAGATTATTTAGGAAATATCAGTGAAGGTAGTGGTGAAAACCTTTTTGTTGTTATTAATAATCAATTAATAACTCCAAACCTTTCTTCATCTGCTTTAGGTGGAATTACAAAAGATACTGTAATTACTCTTGCTAAAGAACTTGGATATGAAGTTATTGAAAAATCTATACCTAGAGAACTTCTTTATACTTGTGATGAATTATTTTTAACAGGTACAGCTGCAGAAATTACACCTGTTTATTCTGTTGACCATATAAATGTTGGAAATGGAGCAAAAACTGTTACTAAAGCTATACAAAAAGAATTTTTCAAGTTAGTTCAAGGAACTCATGAATTATCTAAAAAATATTTAACTTATGTAAAATAAAAAATAAAGTCTCTTGACAGCCGTATAAGTTTACGAGCTTAGTAAGTATAGACTCTTCTAACTAATACTGACGTTGGAGATTATTTATAGATTATTAAATTTATACTTTTCTATATGAAAATAAAATCCCTAATATCCATATGAGTTTTTATATAAAAACTTTTTATCTAATATGGATATCAGGGATTATTTTTTTACTTATTTTTCAACAATTTCCCCTCACTAGAAGCAAATATATCTTCTATTGTCATCTGAAAATCAAGTTCTCTCTTTTCTTTTTCTGCTCTTGCTTTTAATTTTTCTAAGTGAATATTTTTTATTTCATTATCAAAGGGTAAATTTCCTATATCAAGATATCTTATCATACCCTCTAAATCTCTAGCTGGCATAACTTTCCCCAAATTATATTTTGATGGAGCAAAAGGAATATCTATTATCCCCTCCTCAAACGCTCTTGAAATTCCATCTTCCAATGATGAATTTTCAGATAATGAAAATATTTTTTCAATTATACTCTTTGTTTCTTTTTTTATTAATTCCTTTTCAAAAAGTATTTCTTCATTAAATTTTATATCCTGACATTCTTCAATTTCCAAAATAGCTCTTGTTAAGAACAAAGAATTTATCATGGTATTTGATAGAGAATTTTTATTATATTCTTCTGGATTTTTTACAAATATTCTATCTGCTTTTGAAAAAGCTCCAACTGTAGCTCCATAAGAAATCAACGAATATGATTTCATTTCATCGTTTGGAAAGCCTCCTATCCATTGATTAAAAATAGTATTAATTTCTATATCTTTAAAGGAAAATTTTTCTAAATACTCCGCTACTTGTTCTCTAAGTGCTTGTAAACTAGCTATATCTTGAATGATATTTCCATATTGAGCAACTCCTATGCTTATATTCTTTACTCCTTGCTCAACAGCAAGTAAAGTTTCTAATATTTGTATTGAATTAGATATAGAAGGTGGAATTAAAGTGGCTGTAAGTGGAGAATATATTTCTCTATTAATATGAACTCCTCTTTCCTCATAATAACCTACTAATCTATCAACATATCTCCATTTTTCAATACTACTTTTTACTTGAACCGACTTACTGAAAGGAATATTATGGCTTATTCCTCCCCCATCTAAAGATGAAAATCCACTCAAAAAAGACATTTCAGCTAAAAGCCTTGCATCTTGTGAACTATGTTTTATCTGTATAGGAACCTCTGTATCATTCACTATTTTTCTACATAATTTTACTCCATAAGTTATAAGTGGAAAACCATTTAAAAGACTTTTATTTGCTTTCATAGAGTCTTCTAATCCTCTTTTAGCATTTTCATAATTATTCTCTCTTGTATGGGAATCAATAATTATTGAAAGAATATCTGCTTGTCCTACTTTACTTAAGTTTTCCAAATTCTCTATTATATCTTCTAATAATGTTTCTTTCGTATAGGCCTGTATTAATTTTTTGCCTATTTTCTTCATCTTTTTTATTTTCTGAGAAAAATTTTTTGTTTCTGATAAAGACTTATGAAATCTTATAGCTGTTTCTAAATCAAAATTATCAAAATTTTTATGCTTATCTAAAAATTTTTCTCTATTTTCTAAAAATATGTCTTCTTCAATCTTCTTGAATACAATAGACATTAAAATCCCCCTACACTTCAATCAAATATTTTTTCATAATTTCATATGCTACATCTCTATAGTCATTTCCCAATAATCCCATAGATGACATAATATATTTTTTATCTACTAAAAATTTAGGATACTTTGGCTTTAACATTAGTGTATCCTCTTCAAAAAGAGATTGTTCCAATATTTTTATCGGATTTCTACTATTAATTATTGCTCCTCCTGTACCTATAACATATTTTGCGTTTCTAAGGTCTTTACCACTCTGAGCAAATATAGTTCCCATAGGTGAGTATACACATTCTAAAATTCCTACATGTCTGTTAATTGCTATCTCCACACAAATCTTTGCCATCATCTCATCAAATTCAACATCTTCTTGAATTTCTGAAACAAATTGAGGATTGTTTTGCCTATATATAAAATTTTCTCTTATATCTACTTTAGAATCCTTAGTTCCTAAATGTGTTCTTATTTTATTTAAAGTTGTTGCTTCATAGAGTGCCATAGCTGAATATCTCATGCCAAGGTCTCCTTCAACGGTTCTTTTAGAATACGGCTCTTCCATACCCTTTATCTGAACACTATTATTATCAGGTAAGCCTTTTCCAATAGAATGAACATCAGTAGTGGCTCCTCCAATATCTACAACCAATAGAGAACTTTTGTCCTTATCTTCATTTTGAAATTCAAAAAATACTTCTGCTGCTTTCAATACTGCAGTAGGTGTTGGCATTATTATATTACCAACTATTTTTTGAACATTTTCCATTCCTTTGGCTTTTACAATATTTTTCATAAAAACCATTCTAATTATTTCTCTAACAGGCTCAACGTTTATCTTATTTACAACAGGCATAACATTTTCAGTTAAATAGTATTCAATTCCATTTTTTTCAAAAATATCTACTATTTCCCCTTTTGCTTCTTCGTTTCCAGCCACAACGATAGGTTTATTTAAATTACTTTTAGCTAAAATTGAAGCATTTTCTAAAATATATTCCCTATTCCCACCGTTAGTTCCACCTGTTAATAAAATAATATCATAGTCTGTTTTTCTTAACTCTTCAATCTTGTTTTCGTCTAGAAAAAAACCATAAGTTTTCATAACTCTGGCCCCAGAACTTAAGGCAGCTTTTTTTGCTGCTTCTGTCGTTAACTCTGGAACTAAACCTATTGCCACTATTTTTAATCCTCCTGCTGCTGAGGAACAGGCTACTCTTTTTATAATTTCATAATTATTTTTTCCAATTTTCTTATCTAAGTCATTAAAAATAATCTTTTCTGCTTCTTTATAAGCCAATGTAACATCTGTTTTTATTGTTGTCATGGCTCTAGATGTGGCTAGTATTTCTTTTTCATCTATATCTATTGCTGTGAGTTTAGTATAGGTACTTCCAAAATCAATAGTCATATATATTTTTTTCATATATATCTACTCCACTTCAAGATCTTTTTTTAAATCTTCAATAGTTTTTTCTATTGGTGTTCCTGGTTTATATGCTCTATCAAATCCCATTTCTTTAAATCTTTTTTCGGTTTTTTCCCATTCTTCATTATTTGAACCGATATTTCCACCAATATACAGTAAAATATCTCCTAAACCATACTCTTTACATTTTTCTCTAATTCCTTGACAATCTAATTCTCCATATCCATATATTGAGGAAACGATTATTGCATCTGAATTTGTTTCTAATGCGGCATTTATAAAGTCTATTTGTGGAGATAAAGCTCCTATATTTACAACATCAAAATCATTTTCTTCCAATTTCGAATGTATAATTTTATTTCCAATAGTATGACAATCTGAGCCAATTACTCCTATAACTACTTTTTTCTTAGGCATTTTTTAAAATCCTCCAATTCTAAAACTTTTCATCTCCTTATTATACCCCATTATGTATAAAAATTAAATAGATAAATTTTCCATTAAGTTAGTTACTTTCAAATTTTTCTTTTCAATATCTTTATAATACCTATATGTTGCTACTTTCAATTCAGAACATGCTTCTTCATCAGCAACAATTATAGCTTTTTCATGTAGTTGAAGAGCTGATATAGTCCACAAATGATTTACTCCACATTCAACTCCTTGATACAAAGCTCTTGCTTTATTATATCCATTTACCATTATTAGTACTTCTTTTGCATCCATAATTGTTCCTACTCCAACTGTCAAAGCAAGTTTTGGAACTTTTGTCATATCATTATCAAAAAATCTTGAATTACTAAGTATTGTATCCTCTGTTAATTCTTTATCTCTTGTTCTTGATTTTAAAGATGAACCTGGTTCATTAAAAGCAATATGACCATCAACTCCAACTCCACCTAAAAATAAATCAATTCCTCCGGCTTCTACAATTTTTCTTTCATAATTTTTACATTCTTCAACATAGTTTTCAGCCATTCCATCAAGTATATTAACATTTTCCTTTTTTATATCTATATGATTAAAGAAATTGTTAAACATATAATAATGGTAACTTTGAGGGTGATTTGCTTCTAATCCAACATATTCATCCATGTTAAAAGTTACTACATGTTCAAAACTTACTAATCCCTTTTCATAAAATTCTATTAACCTTTTGTACATTTGTAAGGGAGTGCTACCTGTTGGAAGTCCCAACACAAACTTCCTATCTTTAGTTGGATTAAATTCCCTTATTTTTTTCATAACATATACTGCTGCCCAATCTCCTACATTATCTTCTGTTATTATTACTCTCATTTATCCTCCTTTTAAACAATCTATATTTTTTTATTTAAAGAGCACTTTTATACATTTTTCCTTGATAACTATTTCTTTCTTTCAATAATTTTTGTATTGAATTTAGTACATCTACTTTTTTTAAACTCCACAAAGGAGCTATTAATGTATCTCTATTTCCATCTCCTGTCATTCTATGGATAATTATATCGGGAGAAATATTTTCTAATATATTTACTATTTTTTCAATATATTCTTCTTTTGTATTAACTTTTAATTTCCCACTGTTATACAAACTTTCTAATCCCGTTCCTTTTTCAACATACATAAGGTGTAACTTTATCCCCCAAGTTCCACATTTTTGAGCAAACATTGTAGTTTTAAAATAATCTTCTTTTTCTTCCTTAGGTAATCCTATTATTATATGAGTTACAAATTTTATATTTAATTTTTTTAATTTTTCTGTGCTTTTTTGATAAATTTCTGTCTTGTATGCTCTATTAAAAAAATGAGCAACTTCATCATTTATAGTTTGTAAACCTAACTCAATCCATAAAAAAGTTTTTTTATTAATTTCTGATAATAATTCCAAGATATCATTTTCTAAGCAATCCGGTCTTGTAGCTATTGCTAAACCCACTATATCAGGATGTGACAAAGCTTCTTCATAAATTTTTCTTAAATAATCAACATCTGCATAAGTGTTTGTAAAATTCTGAAAATATGCTATATATTTATTACCATTATATTTTTTTGAAATCAGTTTTATTTGGTCTTCTATTTGATTATATATACTTTTATTTCTCCCTGAAGTAAAATCTCCACTTCCACTTTCACCACAAAAAATACAGCCCCCTTTAGATAATTTACCATCTCTATTAGGACAAGTGAAACCTCCATCTAAAGAAACTTTATATATTTTTTCTCCAAATTTATTTTTCAAATAGTTATTTATCGTATTTATTTTTTCCGACATAAGTATTTTCACATCACTTTTATTTTTGTTTATATTTTAACATAAAATTATACTTTTGATAAGAAATAAAATAAATAAACTATCTTCGAACTAATACGGACGTCAGAAACTAATAAATATTTAAATTTATACTTTCCTATACAATAAAAAAAAGGTAAGACTATTACATACGTAACAGTCTTACCTTATTTGTATTTTAAATTTTATTAGTAATTAAAGAATGTAACTTTAATTAGATGATTAGAACCATCCTCTAACTTTCATAGCTTCTGCTATTCTCTTTATAGATTTCATATAAGTAGCTTGTCTGAAAGAAATAGGTTGTCCTTTTTGATCAAATTCTTTCTTTAATGTCCAAATAGGTGTGAAAGCATCTACCATAGCTCTTTCTTCTTTTTCTTCAACTTCTTTTTCTGTCCAATAATATCCATAGATATTTTGTACCCATTCGAAGTAAGATACTGTAACTCCTCCAGCATTTGTTAAAACGTCAGGAGTAACTACTACACCTTTTTTATAAAGAACTTCATCAGCTTCTGGAGTTATTGGTCCGTTTGCTCCTTCACAAATAATTCCAGCTTTTATTAATTCAGCTTCGTGTTCTTTAATAGCATTTTCTAGTGCACATGGAGCTATAGCTTCAACGTTTAAAGCCCAGAATTCATCCATAGTTAATTCTTTTGCACCAGCAACTTTTGTTAAACTTCCAGCAGCTTTAGCAGCTTCTAATTCTTCAAAAGTAAATCCTGATTCTTTATATATAGCAAATGCTCCTTTTGCTTTTTCAAATTCAGCAACTGCTACAACTTTTCCACCTAATTTCATTATATTTTTAACAGAGTATTTTCCAACATTTCCAAAACCTTGAACAGCAACTGTTGCTCCTTTAAGGTCTTTTCCTAATGCTTTAAATGCTTCTCTCATAGTAACTGCAACACCAAATCCAGTTGCTTCGTTTCTTCCTTGAGATCCTCCATAAGTTAATGGTTTTCCTGTGAAAACTCCTATAGTTTGTTCTCCAGTTAATTTATTATATTCATCTTGCATCCAAGCCATTATTTGTCCATTTGTATTTACATCTGGAGCAGGAACGTCAACTTTTTCTCCTAAGTATTTCCACATTCCTCTTACCCAACCTCTTGAAAGTTGTTCTAATTCTCTTTGAGATAATTCAGAAGGATCTACAGTAATTCCACCTTTTCCTCCTCCATAAGGGATTCCAGTTACTTGACATTTAATACTCATCCATAGAGAAAGAGCTTTTACTTCATCAGCATTAACGTTTTGATGGAATCTGATTCCTCCTTTGAAAGGTCCTACTGCATCGTTATGAGCTGATCTGTATCCTTTAAATGTTTTTATTGAACCATCATCCATTTTTACAGGTATAGTGATTTCAATTATTCTTTGAGGTTCCTTTAATAATTCATACACAGCTGGATCTAGTCCTAAAGCTTCACATGCCTTCTTTACTTGTTTTTGTCCGCTTTCTAGTGGATTTAAAGTTTCTTTACTCATTGATAATTCCTCCTTAAAAAAATAAAATTAAAATAAACAGACTTAACAAAAATCTTTTAAATTCATTTACTATCTATTTATATTTTATATTCTATCATATTTTTTTTATATGTCAATATAAAAAAATCATATTTTTTTAAGTTCAAAGTGTTTAATTTTAGTAATATTTTATTTGAATTATTTTTTTATATATTCTTTAGTTCTTATATTTATTGTATATATAATTTTGACCTTTTAATATAGATTTTTAATTGTTATCTATTTCAATATAATATTTTTATATTTTTGATTAAGATTTGCTCTTTCAATTTATTTTTTTTATGTTATAATTTACTAAATGACTAATAAATTTAGTAAATTAATTAAAAAATTTTAGGAGGTTTTAAATGAAAGTTTTATTTTATGGTGTAAGAGATGTAGAAGTTCCTCTATTTCATGAATTAAACAAAAAATTTGGTTATGAAATAGAATTAATTCCAGACTACTTAAACAGTAAAGAAACTGCAGAAAAAGCAAAAGGATTTGAATGTGTTGTTTTACGTGGAAACTGTTTTGCAACTAAAGAAGTTTTAGATATGTATAAAAGCTATGGAGTAAAGTATCTATTTACTAGAACTGTTGGAACTAACCATATCGATGTAAAATATGCAAAAGAAATTGGTTTAAAATTAGCATATGTTCCTTTCTATTCTCCTAATGCAATAGCTGAATTAGCTGTATCATTAGCAATGTCTTTATTAAGATCTTTACCTTACACTGCTGAAAAATTCAAAAATAGAGATTTTACAGTTGATGCTCAAATGTTCTCAAAAGAAATCAGAAACTGTACTGTTGGGGTTGTAGGACTTGGAAGAATAGGTTTTACAGCTGCTAAATTGTTTAAAGGATTAGGAGCTAATGTTTTAGGATATGATATGTTCCCAAAAACTGGTGTTGAAGATATCGTTACTCAAGTTTCTATGGATGAATTAATAGCAAATAGTGATATCATAACATTACATGCACCATTTATAAAAGAAAACGGAAAAATAGTTACTAAAGAGTTCTTAGCTAAAATGAAAAAAGGTTCTATATTAGTAAATACTGCAAGAGGAGAATTAATGGATTTAACTGCTGTTATAGAAGCTCTTGAAAGTGGTCACTTAGCTGGTGCTGGTATAGATACTATCGAAGGAGAAGTTAATTATTTCTTTAAAAACTTCTCAGACAAAGAGGCTAAATTCAAACTAGACTTCCCTGAATTTAACAGATTACTTGATTTATATCCAAGAGTTCTTGTAACTCCACACGTTGGTTCTTACACTGATGAAGCTGCATCAAATATGATAGAAACTTCTTTTGATAACTTAAAAGAATATTTAGATACTGGTGCTTGTAAAAACGATATAAAATAAGAAAGCTTTAAACAGAAAAAATAATATCTAATTTGAGAAAAGATTAACTTCACTATCAGAGAAGTTAATCTTTTTATTTTTTATAAGAAAAGTATAAATTTAATATAAAAATTCTCTTAATTATACTAAATCATAATCTAAACTTTTTCATCAACACCATTTGACAAAGAACCAAAATTAAAATAAAAGCTAACTAGAGTGAAAGTTTCAATCATTTTTTTATAAAGATATGTTAGAATATATAATAAATATTCTAAATAAAGGAGAAAAATAAAATGTTAAATAATCAAAAAAATTTTTTAATTATCCAAGAATATTCAAAAGCTTTAGAACTTTTAGATAATTATGACCATCAAGTAGTAACAAAACCAGAGGGATTAAAAAAAGATACTTATCAATTAACTTATGAAGAATGTAGAGAACTGATAGCAAGTATGTCTTTTGGTTCAAGTTCAACAATCTTTGGGCGTGAAAAAAGTAAAGGAGTTTTAAAAGGAATAATAGACTCAGTTTACCAAAGTGCTTTTGGAGAAGATGCTTATCCAACAGTTGAAGAAAAAGCAGCAAATTTACTTTATTTCATAGTGAAAGACCACCCATTTATTGATGGTTGTAAAAGGATAGCAGCTAGTATATTTATATATTTTCTAAATCAAAATGACCTTTTATTTAGAGATGGAGAAAAGATTATTTCTAATAGTAGTCTAGTGGCAATCACTTTACTTCTTGCGGAGTCTAAACCAGAAGAAAAGGAAATTATGGTTAAGGTTGTTATGAACTTTATGGGATGGTAAGAAAGGAGTAACTATTAAAAGTCAATAGGTAAAATAAAAAAATTTAGGTATTTTTCTCTTAAAAAATTTACAGCACAAAAAGAGTTGTATGAACAGCTCTAAAAAAGTAGTATACTTACCTTTTATTGCTGTATTTTGTAGTCTTCATTTTTAGTAAGAACTGCAAATATTGTGTAACATAATTTTCTTGCTACTGCATTAGTTGCTACTAAATGATGTTTTCCTTGTGCGATTTTTTTCTGATAATAATCTGAAAAAACTGGATCGCAAAATTCAGCTATAAGTGCTGCTTGAAATAATACTTTTCTTAAATATGATGAGCCTCTTTTACTTATGGACATGGATTTTGCTTCATAATTTCCTGATTGTGAAACTATTGAATCTAATCCAGCATAAACAACTATTTTAGAAGCATTAGAAAATCTTGAAATATCTCCTAATTCGCCTAGTATGGTTGCACCTATTACAGGTCCAATTCCTGGAATTGTAGTAATAGGAGAGTTTAATTTAGACATAATAGCTGATATTTCTTCTTCTATTGACTCTATTTGGGTTTCTATAAAGCTAATTTGCTCTATTAGCATTTTAATTTGCAATGAAAAAGAATCTAAGCAAAACTTAACTCCTATTGTAGTTTTTGCTTTTTCGGATAATTCTTCAATTTTCTTTTTTGCAAATTTCTTCATAGTAATATTTTCTAATGCTTTACTAAGTTTACTTGAAGAAATATTTTCAAACTCTTGAGGAGTAGTAAATGATAATAGTATCTCTTTAGATGTTTTTCCAAAAACATTGCTAAAACATTTTTCATATTCAGGAAATACCTGATCAAGTAGTGCAATTGTTTTTTTTAGATTACCAGTAGAAGATATAAGATAGCTTCTAAAACGAGTTAAATTCTTCAATGATAGATAGATAAAGAAGACCCAACGAAATCTCCATAACGAAGAAGATCTGCGATTAAAATTGAATCAATAATATCATTTTTTCTTTTACGAATTTCAGTACTATTACGCCAACCATCAGTTTGGATTATATTGATAACATGGACAGAGAAATCTTTTGAAGAAGGAATGAAAATAAATTAATCCAATAGTGACCCGTGGCTTCCATAGCGATATCTAAAGAATCGTAAAAAGGCTCTAACTTTTTAATTAAAGAGTTAGTTCCTTCAGTAGAATTAGAGAAAGAGAAAGCTTTAAAAATAACTTTCTTTTTATTATCAATAAGAGAAGCAACATGATTAAGTTTAGCAATATCAATACCAAGTAAAAACATAAGATCACATCCTTAAAAATTAATAACTGTGGAATCCACATCTTAGAAAAC
>QWCZ01000135.1_pt1 | contig 47045 bp, 38 predicted proteins | sample 1972651 | NCBI WGS metagenome assembly QWCZ01 (sample SAMN09866695, study PRJNA288562) | Human oral metagenome isolate pre1_saliva, whole genome shotgun sequencing... | isolation source: mouth | host: Homo sapiens | place: USA: California
ATAAAAATCCCCCTAGAGACTCCCAAGGAGATTTACCCCCTTTAGAATACTAAGGGGATTTTTTTTAATTTAGCTTAAGAAGCTAATGGTGTTTGTACCAAGGAATACGATCCCTTAATCATGCCATAGGAATATAATCCCTTAACCATACGATAGGAATACGACCCCTTAACCATGGCAATCGCCTCAGCTCCATCACTCATGGTATAAGCACATGATCTCTTAACCATGGCATAGGAATATGCCCCCTTGACCATGGCATAGGACAGAACCCCCCTTGCATTAGCAAGTGCCTCAGCTCCCTCTACCCAGGAAAAGAGTCTTGTCCCCTTGCCTCCTCGAACAGATACAGGAGCGTAAATATGAATAATGAGCACATCACAACCAAAAGCTTTAGCCTTAAGAGTAGCATTCTTTTCAAGCAACGCTTTGGTTGAAAGCTCCTGAAGAATACCTCCACTTGCATTCATCAAAAACGCTCGCTCTCCTTTGATAGTTAAGCTCTTTACCGTCCTTGTCTTTTTAAGCTGCTTCATTGTTTTATGGAAAATTTAGAGTTAGTTATTGAATATTTCTGATTTTTATTTAGTAAAGAGCCCTTTTGATTCTTTACATTAGCACCTATACATATTTTTTTATGAAAGTCAATACATAATAAATATATTGGATATTGAATCTATTTTTGTAGGTAGAGATTATTTAAGAAATAAAATTCTGACTTGAAAATCTTGTTCAAATCAGTAGTCTAATGAGTGACTTTTTAAATTTTGATTAAAAGAACAATGGTAAAAATTGATGCTGCAGAAGTAAAAAAGGGAACTGTACTCGAAATGGATGGACAGCTCTTTAAGGTTCTTGACCTCTCTTTTATGCAGATGCAACAAAGACAAGGATCTTATACTTACAAGGTAAGAAACCTTCTTACAAATGGGGTACAAAATATCACTGTTAAATCAGGAACAACAATGGATCAAGCAGATATTGCTACTCAAAATGCGGTATATCTCTACAATAGTGGAGATACTTACTCATTTATGGAAAATGATACTGGAGAAATCCATGACATCCCAGCAGGTACAATTGAGGATATTACAGGATATCTCAAAGATAATCTTGATGTATATATTCAAATCTATAAAGGAAATGTAATTAACGTAATTCTTCCTTCTACAATCTCTTATGTAATTACTGAGACTGTTCCTGGTATCAAAGGAAATAGAGCTCAATCAGGGACAAAGCCAGCAACGATTGAAACTGGGATGGAAATTCAAGTACCACTTCACAAAGAAGTTGGAGATACTGTTACATTGAATACCCTTACTGGAGGAGTAAACTAAGCAAAATAGATAAAATGTAAAAAAACTGATTCTGAGAAAGGGTCAGTTTTTTTCCAACTTTTTTGCCATTGTTTGCTTTTTTTCTATATTCTCTTGACATTTAATAGAAGATATTTATACTAAAAATTGTTCGAGCTGTATATCTTTCTTGAACACATGAAACAGTGTATTACAAAACACACCCTAGTCTTTTCGAAGACTAGGTTTTTTTCTATCGAGGTAAAAAAATCTTGCTTTTTTTGCTAGAATAAGTATCTTCATGCTTATGATATACTCAAATTTTTATTTATATACAACTATATACTCATGCAAAACAATCGAAAAATGAATCTTCAAGAGCTTAAATCACTTGGACGAGAAATGTCTCGAACAAAATGAAAGGGAGGAACCATAGTTTTGATCGGATTGGCCCTTGGATTTGCTGGCTTTCTTTTAGGAATTGGAGCAGGCGCTGGAACCGAACTTCTCGGATGGGACCCAGAAACAATAAAAAAGATAATAAACTGGATCTCAAGAGGTGCTGAGCTAATAATAACAGCAATGTTTGTCCCACTAATCCTTGGTTGGGCAAAAAAAGAAGATCGAGGTTTTAGAGAATTCTGGACTATGATCAAAAGAAAAGAAACTAACAAGATTATAGGAGCACAACTCCTTGTTAGCATTATTCTAGCGGCATTAGTCTTGCTTTGAGCTATGCTTGCATGAGCAATAGATACTGAGATCGGAGGTGGTCAGAGTAGTTCTATAGCGATACTCTGTATAGCACTCATTGGAATAACTGCTTTTGGACTATTAGCAATCAGGTTTTCTTTTGTAAATCAAGCCATTGCAGATAAAAATTTAGGCATAATTGAAGGATTTAAATACTCATGGAAAATTACTGAAAATCATTTTTGGGATTTAATAAGATTTCACATCTACTTTCTTCTCTGGAATATTTTGGGACTACTCTGCCTCATTGTAGGATTTATCTGGACCTCTACTATGCGACAGATTGCATTCTCAAAACTCTATCTTGAACTTTCAGAACAAGCAGACAAAGCTGAATAATACCTTGAGTAAATACTCGCCTCAGATAAACTCTGAGTTTTTTTTATATAAAAGAGTCTTGAGATTTAATTCTTAAGGAGAGACAGTTCCCCTTGATTTTCTATAAGGAACCCTTACACTACAGTTAAGACCTGTTTTTGATCAGTTTTTTAGTACTTTTTTGTTTTTTGGATGCATGAGCTTATCTTTGAATGACCGACGGAAAGACTTGATACCTGGCTAACAAAACAATTTCCTTATTCGAGGAATTTTTTTCATCATATCTTGTCTAGGGATGGGATTCTCGTCAATGGTAAAGCAGCAAAAAAATCACTCAAACTCAAACCGTGAGATCAGGTAATGATTGATGATTTGGAGAGATATCTTTCTCCAGTTCTTCTTGAAGAAGCTCCGAATATTGATATTCCGATTCTCAAGGAAACTACAGACTATCTTGTAATTAACAAGCCCAAAGGAGTTTTGTCGCACCCTAACAGCATTTGGGATGTTGGTAAGCCAAGCGTAGTTGGTTTTCTCTATCACCACTACAAGGAGCTACCAAGCATTGGAAATTTTATCAGGGCTGGGCTTTTGCATCGTTTGGACAAGGATACTGATGGGCTTATGATTATTGCAAAAACTGAAGCCTGACTCCAGCATTTCAAAAAACTCTTTCAAGAAAAATCAGAATCTGAAACTCTGGAATCCAAAGCTAAAGTGCCACTGAAGAAGCGATATAGAGCTCTATGCGAGATTACCCCTGAGGGGCAGATCTTTTTAGATAAAATCAGCGCTCAACTGCCCTTCACGATCTCAGAAATCGTCAAAGCAAAAGTCCCTAATCCTCAAAATAAGCTCTGAATCACACAAATCCAAAAAATAGAAAAAAAACCTGATGGAAGGATTCAGGTTTTTCTCCAGATTTTTACCGGGAGAACTCATCAGATCAGATACCACCTCTCATCTCATGGACTGCCAATCCTCGGAGACTATCTCTATGGGAAAGAATCCAAAGAACCCATGCAACTCACCGCATATCAACTGGAGTTTGAAGATTTAGATGGAGAGATAATAAAGGTAGTAGTCTAGAGAAACTCATTATCGATAAACCCTACAGTTAACCCCTCTTGCATGAGCATCATCTTGCCATTTTTGCAAGATAGCTTTTCCTTCAGATCAGATTTTATTCTTTGGCAATTTTATCGTTACTCCCTCTTTCAGCTCCATCTGAGCCAGCGCTTTTGCTCACTCATTTCCAATATTATTCTCTTCCAAATTTATCGTTACCCCCTCTTTCAACTTCATCTGAGCAAGTGCTTTTGCTCACTCATCTCCAATCTTATTATGCCACAAATCTAGTATTACTCCATGTTGCAATTCCATCTGAGCCAGTGCCTTTGCTCACTCATCTCCAACATTATTATACCACAAATCTAGCTCTACTCCAGGTTGTAATTTCATCTGAGCCAGTGCTTTTGCTCACTCTACGCCAATCTTATTCATCCCCAATTTAAACGACACCCCCTCTTTCAACTCCATCTGAGCGAGTGCTTTTGCACCCGCATCTCCAATATTATTCTCATCCAAATTAAGCTTGACACCTGGTTTCAACTCCATATGAGCAAACGCCTTCACTCACTTGATCCCAACGTTATTCCCTTCCAAATTAAAAGTTACCCCAGGTTTCAACTTCATCTGAGCCAGCGCTTCTGCTCACTCATCTCCAATCTTATTCCCTTCCAAATTAAAAGTTACCCCAGGTTTCAACTCCATCTGAGCCAGCGCCTTCGCTCACTCATCTCCAATATTATTCCCTTCCAAATTAAAAGTTACCCCAGGTTTCAACTCCATCTGAGCCAGCGCTTTTGCTCACTTATCTCCAATATTTTCCCATTCCAAATCAAGGATTTCCCCAGGCTTCAAGTTCCTCTTTGCTAGAGAGTCCACTTCTTCTGTTTCAACATCATCATCCCTAGTTAGCTCCTCTCTTTCTATAGGTGAGGCGCACTGCTGATAGAGAATTAAGTCTCTCAGAAACTCTTCTTCGAACTTTTGCTGGGCATCTGGAGAAAAATCAGCATAACCAATTGCTTCTAATTCTCCTGCATTCTGCTCAAGCCATTCGGCTCTCCATTGATTATAAGCAATGAGATTTTGTACAAAATGCTCTCTCCCCTGCTTTCACCAAAAGTTTTGTTTTGCTTTTTTTCACTTTTCTTTCAAAGAGTCTCAGAATATCAATACTCAAGCAATACAATTTTTTCAATTTTCAGCTAAAGGGCTTCTTTTAGGAGTTCCACTTTCTTGGGGACTAAGAATATCTAATTTCTTCATAATATTTATCCATATTAATTAAAATTTCTTTTTACAATGACTCTACCCTTTCTATGATAATCTACCCACTACTTGTTCAAGAATATCTTTTAGAGCTAGCTGATAGAGAATCAAGTCTCTCAAAAACTCTTATGCAAACATCTACTGAGAAAGTGTTAAAATCTCCAGAATCGGAGATAAAGAAAGATTGTTAAGATTGTATCATTTTATACTTTATTGTCAATATATTCTTCTATCAAAAAAAGGGGAAACCTGACGGAAGGATTCAGTTTTTTCTCCAGATTTTTACAGGGAGGACCCATCAAATCAGATAATTTAAGTAGCAAGAGTCTTTGATGTAAAATAACTACTCTTCATCAGCCAATCGCATTTCTTGAAGTTTTTCAACTTCTTTTCTTGCAACTTCAACCCAGGCTTTATCTTTTTGATCTGCAAATTGAATAAAATTTTGATACGCGTGAATCGCCTCAGGATATTTTTTTAGCTTTCAAAAAACTTCTCCTAAGTTATAATAAGCCTTTGCATAATTTGGATCTAGTCCAATTGCTTTTTGATAACAGTCAATTGCATCCTCATATTTTTCTAAAGCAGATAAAGTCGCTGCCAAATTATTATACGCATGTATATAATTTGGATCTAATTCAATTGCTTTTTGATAACAATCGATCGCTTCCTCATATTTTTCTAAAGCAGATAAAGTATTTCCTAGATTATTATAAGCCAGTGCATAATTTGGATCTAATTCAATTGCTTTTTGATAACAATCGATCGCTTCCTCATATTTTTCTAAAGCAGATAAAGTCGCTGCCAACCTACTATAAAACTTTGCATTATTTTCTTGAATTTGGAGAGATTTTTTGTACTTTTTTTCCGCCATAGAGAAGTTATGATTATCATAGAAAGAACTTCCTTGATTACTATGAATCAGACTATGAAAAGCTGCTTCAGGACTAGAAATATAAACAAGCATCTGACCTATAATATGTGAATAGGGATTCCAATTTAATACTAAAACACCTTCTTTTTTTTCTTGGAGTTTTATTCGTTCTTGCTTATTCTCAACTATCTCTGGAGTAATTTCTGTATAATTTCGCTTTGTCTTTGCAGTTCAAGAGGTAAAATCTTGTCGGTACCATTTACCATCTGAAGTAATGAGAATCGTACTTGCATGGTCAGGTAAGTCAACAGCAAGATATGAGATATCCAACTCTTCTAGAAAAGTTCCTCCTAATAAAGCAGCTCCAAGACAGTTAAGTTTTGTAGTTTTTACCATCTGTGAGGGAATATTGGACTTCTCCTGATAGTCAAAGCTGCTTACTTTTTCTTGAACCCTTTTTGCGATTTCTAACTCTTTGACAGAAATCAGGCTTTTATCTCCTGTTTGTCTAACTTTTTCAAGTTCGGCTTTCAGTGTTGGAAGTTTAAGCGCATCAGTTAGATTTATCAATTCAAAACCTAAATCTTTTCTAAAAGATCCTCTCAAACTCCTAGTTTCTCAGGGAGCTGGCATATTACTGATTAAGTTTTCCATTCCTCTACGAAATATTGCTGTATAAAGCTCTATCTCAGGCATTTGAATTGTCTTCAAAATCTGACTTTGCACCTTTTCTTGAAACTTATAATAAGGACCTTTTTTGAGTTCTCGTGGCTTGTCTCATTGTTCCTTGGAGGCATCTTTTTTGAGAGCTTTGAAAGCAGTGGTTAAAAGCTCTTTCCTAATACCATCAAGCTGCTCTTTACTGGGATTTTCTCAGAGTCTTGCGAGTCTTTTGGTATAGGCTTTTTTCCCAAGCAATCGCTGATCAACTTCGCTAACTTCTTCCTCAGAAAGTAAGATCTCCTGTGGAAGAGCATCAGATTTTTTTGTTTTTTGCTGAAGAGAGCATCCGTAAGAATAAAACTGTTGAGCTAGGTCTTGTGCAAGTTTCGCTTCTTGGCTTTCATCATCTGAAGGAAAGAAATTTGCAATATAGAGTCCAGCTTTTTCAAACTTTCATCCAAGTTTATAAAGCTGATCTGCTCTTTCATTTTGTTTCCCGGCTTTTCTCTTGAAAGTATCTTGGTCAACCTTCCTGATAATATCCATAATCTCCCAAAGCTGAAGATCTTGCGGGAGAAAAAGAGCAAGCTGATCTTGCCACTTCTCCAAAATCTGACTTTCCTCAAGAGCTTCTCGTTCTTCCCTTGGCAAAAAATAAGGACAAAGATTGTCATGTACTTTACACCGCTCTGCAAAAAATTCTTGATCAGCAAAATCATTGAAGGGCCTGTTTTCAAGAGCTTCTGAGATTTTATGAGAATTGAAAGCTGGAGTGTTCATTTTATAAATGATTTTATAAATGATTTTATAAACACTTTATTATAACTATTTATTTGCCAAAATGCAAAAAAGGAGAAAAATCTTCTCCTAGAAAATAGAAAATCAAAAAGAGAAGAAATCAGGATTCTCCTCTTTTTTTTCATTGATCAAGTAATATCTCTCTTTAATTCTACTTTTGGATAAAATGCTCTAGTGTCTGAATCTTATCTGTTGACACACCAATAGCCCTCTTGACCAAGGGAATCATAAAGCTTGAAGGCACCAAGTGCTTATCGATATAAGTATTGAAAGTCTTTTTCAAAAGTCTTAGAGATAGCCATTTCCCTGCAACAAAAACCAGTTTGAATGGATTTTTAGTCTTTGCCATTTTGATAAACGATGTGAAAGAAAGATCCTCCACTTCCTCAGGATTTTGCACTTTACTAGGATAAGGATGAAAATATCCCAAATCATGATACATCATTCGTTTTGGTACTTTAATGGTATCAAGCGCAGAGATTGGCATTCGTCACTCTCGCCTCAATACACTGTGAAACCAGATGAGGTCAGGCTTTTCTCCTTCTACAAATTTTTTGAGTCTATATGCTTCGAAAATGTTTGCTAAACTCAGACTCAATCAAAGGTATTTTTTTACCCTTCCCCAAAATCCGCTAGGGCAATGACTTCCAAAAAGCTTCACTTGATATCCCTTGCTCATAAGCAAGGTTTTGACTTCGTGGAGATAGGTCTCAATTCCTCAAATAGGGTTGATAAAATCACTTACAAGAAGGATTTTTTTGCACTTAAAATCAAAGCTCATCTGCTGAAAATTTTCAAATCGCCTGTCTTTGCTATAGCGCTGTGCAGTCTGTTTACACTCTTGAGATAAATGAGAAAAGAAGTCTGGAGTCTGATTTTTGTACTCTTTTATCAACTTTTCAACTTGGTTTTCAAATTTCTCTTGCAAAGATTGTCCCTCACATCTTGCAATATCATATTCCTCTCTAATAAAAGGCATTAGCCCTCATTTTTTAAATCCAACAACAGGGATTCCTCAGTCTAGGACATTCACGGCACTCAAACCAAAAGTCTCAACACAAAGAGATGGCATCAAACAATAATCAATATTTTCCAAATATCTTGCTACTTCACTGAGAGGCTTTCGTCAAAAAAAGTGAATTTGCTTGTATTTTTTTTGGAGTTCTAAAAGTCTTGCTTCTCAAGTCCCCTTTCCAAAAATATAGAGTTCAAAGGGGAGCTCTTTTTCATATTTTTCCACCATATCTAAAATCAGATCAAAACCTTTTTCTTTTTCAAGTCTCCCTAAGTAGAGCAATCCAACTTTTCTCATATTCATTGTCATCTCTGTGATAATAAATACCTGCAGTATAAGAAATCTATAGCTATTTTCAAATCAAAATCAGATTAGCTATTGAGTTGAGTAATCTAGAATAGTAGAGTACGCTTTAAAATATTTAAAAAAAGAAAAACTCTGAATTCAGTCAGAGTTTTATCGTTTTCTTAATTTGCTGATTCACAAGCAGAGTTACAAGTCGGTTCTGGAGCTGACTTACAAGCTGTCTTTGGAGCTGGAGTAGAATATTGTTCAATCTTTTCCTTGTAGAAGATCTTTGGATTTGCTCCGAGGAAACCTTCTTTGATCTCATGATTTGTCCCTACAAATACTGTAGGCACAGACATAACTCCATATTCTTGCGCAAGTTCTTGAGCCTCGTCAATATCAATCTTGAGGATCTTTACTTTTGTTGGATCTACTTCTTCTGCAAGTTCATCAAGGATTGGAGAAAGCATTTTACAAGGTCCACACCAAGTAGCAAAAAAGTCTGCCAAAACTACTCCATCAAAAGTAGACAAAATGTTGTCAAATTCAGCTTTAGTATTTACATATTGTACTGCCATTGTATTATATTATTAGAGTATAAAATAATGATTTATTTGATATGAAAGACGGTTTTAAGGTTTTTCTGAAACTGATCAAAAAGTTCTTTATTGAGGAGGTAATAGATTTTTTTACCAACCCTCTTGGTAGAAACAATTTGGACTCTCTTGAGCATACTGAGATGATGTGAAACTAATGCTTGAGGCTTAGCTAGGAGCGTTGTTATTTCGCATACACACATCCCTCCGACAAGAGGACAGTCACAGTCAGGACAGCTACAGATTTTCTTTGGATTGCTATAAGCATCTGCCAAAAGACAGAGAATTTTAATTCTATTTTGCTCGGCACTTACCTGAAGAATATCAATAAAACCTTCTAAGTTTTTGAGTCCTGTAACACAAGCCTTTGCCATCTTCTACTGATTCAAATAAAACAACATAGTTATACATATATATATTTAAAATGCAAGTTTTTATCTTTAAAAAAAGAAAAAGCCCCAAAAATCAGACTTTGAAGCTCTTTTCTACTAAATGATACCTTTATCCTTAAGGGCTTTGTAACATTTCCCATCTTCATGATGTACAATCCCCTTAGCCAAAGCATCTACTGGGATATTTTTAAGCTGAGTTGTGATAGGAACTCCTAAATACTGAGCCAACTTTTTTGCATAATTTGGATTTCATGGATCGTATTTTTTTGCCCACTGAAGTAAATTATAAGTTGGCTTATACACTTTACTAGCTCCTGTCTGCCACTTTTCAACCATAGTAATGAAAGCATTCCACCCCGCCTCCAAAGTTGAAAATATAGCAAACCCTCCCTTATCTTTTCCAAGGTCTCCACTCATTCTCAAATTTCAAGGGTTTTTATTCCTGACGGCACGCGAATTACCATACCTAAGATAACTCTTATCCCAAACTGACTCAATCTGCCTTACAATCTGATCATTAGATATCGCAGCCCCTTCTGGAGATGATAATTTTGCCAAGAAATAAAGCTGACCATACCAGTTTTCTTCCTGAGGAGTAAAATTAGTTAACCCTGATAAAAGTTTTGTTTTAAAAAAGACCGCTAGATTAAGAAAAGGAACTTGTTGAAGCTGCGATAAATAGGTAATTTTGAGCTCTTTTTTTGTTTTTTCATCAAGATGAAGAAGTACTTCTTCTTGTTTTTTTTCAAGATCAGAAAGATATTGTGGCTTGGAAATAACGCACAATAATTTATTTTGACTTACTTGATCAACAATATTCAGATTTTTATCACTTATTTCCTGTGATTTCTCAAGTATAGAAGGAGACATAGTATAGTAAATTTTTCAATAAAAGTTAATTATTTTCATCAAGCTCCTTTAAGAGCGCATCATCAAGCAATAAAACAGCAATTCCCAACAAAAAAGCTAAGATATAAGCTCGATTCTTGTTCTCAGGTAGGAAATATTGATCTAACCACCCCCGAACAGCCCACCATACCATCATTATTGCTATTGCAGAGAGAAGGATTTTTAGATTTACCCTAAGATGAGCTTTAAAACGTTGCATCTGTATAAATAGGAAAAGATAAAATTCTTTAAATTATACTCTTTTTATTATTTTTTTGCAAAAAAAATTAAAAATAAAAACAGAGAGAATAAACTCTCTGCTTTTTTCCCAACTCTACAAAGATTAAAAATCATCGTCTTCATCATCATCAAGATACACCTCTTCCTGAGCTTGGACTTTTGGCTTTCTTCCTCTTTTCTTTTTGCCTATATCACTATTCATCTTGTCGATTTCATCTTCAATTCCAAGCATCTTTTGCAACTCTGGATGCTCCTTTAATTTTTGCAAGACCTTTTGCTCTACTTGTCTAATTCTCTCTCTTGTTACTCAAAACTCCTCTCCCACCTGTTCGAGAGTAAACTTTGGTCCATCTATTCCATATCTCATTTTGATAATTTTGGATTCACGATCATCAAGCATACCAAGGATCTTCTCTAGATTTTCACTCAGTGCAGATCTCTCCGCAATTTGATCTGGCCTACTGGTATTTTCATCTTCAATAATATCTCCAAGCGTTTCTTTCCCCTCTTCTCCTACTGCATTATCTAGTGAAATATTACCAAAAATTACTTCTTTAAGTTTTTTGATCTTTTCAATACTTCGAGTAAGGACTTCTCCAATTTCTTTATCAGTAGGCTCACGGTTAAACTTTTCAAAGAGATCCTGATAGGTTTTATTATAGGTCTTAATCTCCTCAAGAATATGAAGAGGAATCTTTACATTCTTTGCCATATCAGCAATCGCCTTGGTAATTGACTGTTTAATCCACCAAGTTGCATAGGTTGAAAATTTAAATTCCTTATCTGGATCAAACTTTTCAATGGCCTTTGCCAACCCCATATTCCCCTCATTGATAAGATCTGAAAAAGTAAGACGAGCACCAAAGAATCTCTTTGCAATTGAGATCACGAGTCTAAGGTTGGATTCAATCAGCTTTTTTTTCGCTTCTTCATCTCCTTTTTTCACTCTTCTTGCAATCTCTTTTTCCTCATCTGGAGTAAGTAAAGGAACTCTTGCTACATCAGAAAAGTAGATTTTGATAAAATCCCTATACATTCCATCTACCGGCGCCTCAACCTTACCAGGAGCACCATACATGGTAATTTTTCCGAGACGAGCCTCTGGCTTTGTAGTTTCTTGTTCTTTCTCAAGTACTTCTTCTACAGTAACGATCTTAATACTAAGCTTTTCACAGAGATCATAAAATTTCTCAAGAAGTTTGAGATTTTCATCAAGATCATCTACCGCTGAGAGCAAATCTTCTTCATCAACCCTTCCTGTAGAAGCTCCTGCCTCCAACATCAATTGTAAATGTTCATTTAGCTCATTAATTTCATCTTGAAATTCATCTCGGAGCTTCTTTTTAATCTTATCCATTAAGTAAGAAATAATGAAGTAAATAGTCGTCAATTATCAACAAACAAGCCATAAAAATCAGACATATTATTTTGTTATCAAATATTTGACATTTTTATAATTTGATATATAATATCTACTGTGTAGTAGAACCTTATAAGTAAAACGCTATGGATGCATAGCATTTTGCGGAAAGAATAGCGAGCAGCCGTGAACTGACTTTGCTATTTTTTTCTATAAAATACTCAAAAAAACGAGCCTCCAATATTAACTCTTGGTTGGAAGCTTAATAACATAGGTTTCTTTACTATTTGCTCTACATGAATTGGGCTTAAAAAGCTTGATATTTTTTGCTCAAAACCTTTTTTTAATCTTAGCAACAAACTCATCAAATCCAGGTCCCATAAAGACTTTGATCGCAAATGCTCCATTTGGAGCCAAAAGCTGATCATAAATTCGATAAGTCTGCTCTAACAAATCAATAGATCTCATGGCATCAATATCCTTAAGACCAATAGTATTGGGAGCAATATCCGATTGAATAAAATCAAAAGCTGGAATCTGATGATTTTGAAGGATTGATTTTACCTTTTCGATTTCAGTTACATCTTGCACATAGGTAGTAAGTCATGGTAGATTGAGCTCTACTTTCTTTAAGTCAAATCCAATCACCTGATAGCTTGAAACCTTGAGCTTTTTTAGCTGGGCAATAGTATACTGAATCCAACTTCCTGGAGCACATCCTATATCAAGGACATTCTTAGTAGATGATGAAATCAGAGAAAACTTATCTTGAATTTCCTCTAATTTAAAAGCAGAACGAGCTTTATATCAGTCTTTTTTAGCTTTTTTGAAATAGAAATCATAAGGATTGTACATTAGCTAGATTCTTTTTAATAATAAAACCAAAAGCAGTAGAACTCTACTCTACTGCAATGATTTTCACATCTTTTCTAGAACCCTCATGTCTCATCTTCACTGTTTGTCCAGCTTTTCCTCCTCTAACTGCCTGTCCAACAGGTGACTCAAAGGAAATTTTAAGACCATCTTCAACTCCAATTTCTCCAGTTCCGACAATAGTGAAGGTATATTGTTTTTCTTCTCCATCTTGTTCCTTGATAGCTACCGTTACCTTAGATCCGAAGTCAACAACTTTTCCTGCTTTACTTACATCCTTATCTTTCTCAACAATCTCTACATCTGCAATAAGATTAGTAATCTCAGCAATTCTAGAATTGATAAAGTCTTTATCTTCCATTGCTGATTTGTACTCAAAGTTTTCTGAAAGATCTCCCATAGCCTTCGCTTCTGCTAATCTCTCCAATACGGCAGGCAATTTTTCCTGTTTGAGCTCCTGAAGCTCAGCTATCAATTTATCATACCCTTCTCTGGTAAGAAAATTTTTACTCATAATATTTTATTGATGCAAAAATAAAACCTTAAATAGCAATCTGCATTTAAGCCAAGTATCAAGGATTATCTAGTGAACAAAGCTCCCCAAAATCCAAGTACCTTTCTCTTTCGCTTATCAAATGCATGAGCTACAAGATCTGTTGCAATCTTAAATCCCTTGTGGTTTTCTACTACAAACTTTTCTCCACCAAAATTGAAGATAAAATCTGCCTCGTAAAGTCCGCTTTTATTTCTTTCAATAGTATATTCGATAGTTACTTTAGCATCTACATTGTTAGCATAGATTTTTTTGAGGATAGTTTGTCCTTTGTTTGCAAGCTGATGTTCTACGGCTTTTTTGATATCAGCCTCCATGTTTTCAGTAACATTAACAAACTTAAATTTCACATCACTTACGGTCAAGAGTTCTTGTGTCATTTTTTATTGAATAGAATATAAAATTCGTATCTATCTTATGGAAAAGCAAAAAAAAAGCAAGTCTGAATAGTTTTTTGTTCCTCATTTTGAGAACAATCTTCCTCACGAAGAAGAACACTCTAAAGAATCAGACTTTTATTTGTTTTTTTCGTTTATCTTTGAAGTTTCAACACCTTGATGGAGAAGATGTGCTTTTCTGATAAGTTCACGGATATCCCCATAGTAAAGCAATCCTAAAACTTCTTGGATACTGGCCCACTTATAAATCCCAACATATCACTCACCATCAGTAATCTTGAGTGCGCTTGGATCTCCAGAATAATTCATCAAAAAGTATGTTACATCCTTATCTAGATGACCTCTTTTGGTCTCGGAGCTTCTAAGAGATGTTTTTCAGATTTTTTGTTCTAATTTGAGATCGGAAGGAGATATTCCACACTCCTCTCCAACTTCACGAAGCGCTGCTTGTTCTGCAGTTTCTCCCGCTTGGATCTTTCCTTTAGGGGCGACTCGCTCGATTTTTCAGGAAAGTGCCAATCTTTTGATCAATAAGTAACGAGGAGATCAATCTTTTTCATGATAATAGATAATTCCCCCTGCACTTTGTACTATTTCTGCCATTTTATTTTGTATCAATTAAGGTAAAAAGTCTGATTTTTAATTTTTTTAATTCAAGGATTTTTAGATTTTATATAATCAAGCTCGAGTCAGTAACCATTTCATAAAACCATTCCCTTGTACAAAAGATGCTAAGTTTCCTACTGCACTCGCTCTTCCTCGATTTGCTTCTGTATTATGCCCTGGAAGCTGATTTTGAATCTTTGTATAAAGATCAGGAGAGCTCGCACGAATCTGTTTTTTTAATCCTGCTAGAGCATTTAATGAAGCTTTCAAGACATCAAGTTCTTGCTGAATTTTTTCAGCTTGAATATCAAAAACTTCTTGCTTAAGTTGATCGAGTTGCTGAATTCTATCCTCAAGAGATAAGAGCTGATCCGTGATATTGCGATCAGCTTTTTCAGCATCAGAAGCTTGTTTCACCTGCTCTTGAAGCGTTTTTAACTCTTGAAGCTGATCTTTGAGATTTTGTTGTACTTCTACTCTTTGCTTAAAAGATTCTGATCATGAGGATTTAAGACGAAAAGAATCAGAATTCAAATTTATTTTGTCATTCATCTTACTTACCAAAGGTTTCTAAAACTTTTTTGAGAATGGTAATATTTTTTTTGTAATCAACTCTGAGTGGCCCGACAATAGAAAGCACCATATCGTAGTCATTAAGTGAAATCTTCACGTATACACAAGAAATGAGCGTATCTTGATCATTGACAAAAGTGTAATACACTTCTCCATTTTTTAGGATTTTTTTGTCAATAAAGGGAACGATCTTTTTTTCCTCGATAAAGCGGATGATTGTCCTTGTCGCAGAATACTCATCGATCATATCATCACGCAAAAGGTTGTTGATTCCGAGATAATAATACTCATCATTTCTAATAAATCCCACTACTACCCCATCTGTGACTTCTCCCAAAGCTTCCACAAACGATTTGAGCTCTGCTCTGGTAGAATTAAGATTGAGATCAATATCTTGAGGAGACTGAGCTAAGGTTGATTCTACATATGCAGATAGGCCTTGTAATGTAGGGATACGACCTGAAGAATTGTAGGGCTGGTAAACCATTCCTTGTTTTTCCAAGATATTGAGATATTTTCTCAGTGTAGATGGCGCATAGTCAATCGCTCCAAGCGAGTTGAGGAATTTAGATCAGACAGGCTCTCCCTTTTGCAAATAGGTTTCAATAACCGTGTCCAGGAGGGCAAGGAGTTTGGTATTTTCAGTAGCCATAAAGCAAAATAAAAAGAGTAAAAAAAACTAATCTTTTAAGGTATGAAAGAATGCTGATTTCAGATTTTTATATTTTTTTGAAAAAGTATTGATAAGCCAGACATAGACTTTGATAAACGTTTTTTTTCCTATCATCCTTGCACCAATAATCATCAAAATCATTCCATTGATCAGTGGGATATAGAGTCCAATAACTCCAAGAATCAATAAAAGGACTCAGAGGGGAATCCTGATGGCAGCTGGAATCGAATCAACCAGATCAAGTTTTCTAATAAATCGTACTTTAGCAACATTAAGCAGATGAATAAGTCTCTTATATCAGGATTTGAAAGGAATTTGCATAGCAAAAGAGAAAAGATAAATCCCAAAATTGATTATCTTCAGTATAAGAAAATCAGGTGGAAAATGCAAGCAAAAAGAAAAGAAAACCTGACTCGATTGAAAAATACCTGAATGAGAACAGTCCTTTGACTAGTATTGCTTGCATTTTGTATACAAATGACTAAGCTGAGAGATGACCTTTTGAGGGAAAGTTACTCTTTTCATTTAAAATTTTTCTCTTCCTATATAAAAGAATCAGTACTTCTTAAAAATACTCCTCTTAGTGAATAATGATATCACACTAAACAATTTTATTTCTCAATTGAGATCACTAAATGTCTAAAACCATATTCTTTATAGGACTTTCTCACAAACTAGACAAAAACTGAAAGCTGATTCCTGCATTTTCTTCCGAGACTGCTTCTTGAAAGATTCTACAAGAACTCAAAAACAGGCTGCCAGAATCAAACCTTTACTTTAGTAATCTAGTAAAAATTGCTCCCTTAGATATAAACAGTAAGCTAAGATACCCAAATCATGAAGAGATGCTCTCTGGACTCTTAGAAATAAAAAAAGAAATACTCACCCTTAAGTCCGATCTGATCTTCCTCTGCGGAAATCAAGTCTCGGAATTTATAAAGAATAATTTATCTCTTGTAGACTACCCATTTGTCAAGAAAATGATTAAAATTTATCATCCCTCCTATATCTCTGTGTACAAAAAACATCAAAAAGAAGACTATATCAATACAATTTGTGAAATTATTAGAGAATTATAATTTGTACTTTACCCCTGGAGTTCGAATGAATACTCCCCTAGATATAAACTAGGAAACCAAATTTTTACTCATAACATTATCTTATGCCAAAAAAATCTGCTAATATGGAAGCACTCCTTCATCAAACTCATAGTAGTAGTTGAGAACTCGTCTTTGAAGGAATCAAGGTAAATAATCTCAAAAACCTCGATCTTAAACTCCCCAAAAATAAGCTCATCACTATCACTGGAGTGAGCTGATCGGGAAAGTCCTCACTTGCCTTTCAGACCATTTATAAGGAAGGTCAGTACAGATATATTGAGTCGCTCTCAAGTTATTTGAGGCAATTTTTCAATTTATGAGATAGACCAGAAATCGACTATTGTAGCGGACTTTCTCCTGCTATTGCAATTGAACAAAACAAGAGAAGCTGAAACTCTAGATCAACGGTAGGAACTCTCACAGAGATCGATGATTATATTAGACTTCTCTTCGCAAAAGTAGGAGACACCTACTGTTGGAAATGTTGAAGTGAAATCAAACCTCAGACTGTCGATCAAATCATTGACTCTATGAGGCAAAACTATGATGGGAAAAGAGTTTACCTTCTCAAAGAGAATGGGAACTTTTCAACAAAAGCAGATTTATTGAAATTTGTGAAGAATAATAAGCAGAAGGTGGAAAAGGGAACGGGATTTACCAGATATCTCCTCCTCTCTCAAAATCCAGAGAAATCAGATCCTATCGAATATTTCTATCTCGAAGATCCCAATATTCCAGAAAATTATTTTCCTATCAATAGCTTTGGAATCTATGATCGTATCACCCTTGAGGAGACTAAACGATCAAGACTCAAGGAAGATATCATCAAAATTCTCTCTGAAAGCAAAAAATTTGGAGTCTATCAAGCAGATCGCATCTGAGAAAGCAGCACAGTATCAAGTAATAAGCAAGTAGAGGCTGGATTTTGAGGAAATATTGAGATTAGTTCGAAGAAAAAAGAAAAACAAGAAGAAAAATCAGATTTTTGATCTCGTTTGTCAGCTATTCAGCGATATACCGACAAAATGTATTGTCCAAACTGTAATATCACCTATCCAGAATTTACCACTCAGCACTTCTCTCCCAACAGACAAGAAGGAGCTTGTGAACAGTGTTTGGGACTAGGAGAAATTTTACAAGTAGATTATAATAAAGTAATAGATCCTCAGAGTCCTGTGATGGAGGCAATTCTACCATGGAGAGATAGTAATCTCTGACAAAGTATTTTGAGTAAGCTCTGCGAAAAATACAGCATGGACTCTGAAAAAAAATGGGCAGATCAACCAGCTTGGTTTTTGAATGTAATTGTAGAAGGTGATCAAGAATTGCTTAGAATTCAATCTGGGGGGAAATGGACCTCTATCAAATACAACGGAATTGAAGAAATTATCAAAGACCAATACAATAAAGGACTTTTGACGGTGGATTTTCAGGCAATGCTCAATATGAAGACTTGTCCTCACTGTTTTGGATCAAGACTAAAAAAGGAAAGTTTGCACTGTTTCTTGAGTTTGGAAGAAAAAGGGGTCAAAAAGTCTGACTTTAAGTCTCTTGTTCCCACACTATTTGTCAATAGAGAAGATATTGGCTTTGCCAAGCCAGAAAATGAAAATCTCATCAAAATCAATATTTGGGATCTCCAAAAAATGGAACTGACCAATCTAATCAGATTTTTGGAACTTTACAAAAATACAAGTTCTAAACCTAGAAATCTTCTTGAAAGAATTCTTAATCCTCTCCTAGATAGGGCATGCACTATTGAGGAACTCGGCTTGGGATATCTGATGCTGACCAGAGGTGTTGATACTATCTCAGGATGAGAAATCCAGAGACTTAGACTGGCAAAACAACTTGGGAACAAATTGACAGGGATTATCTATGTTTTGGATGAACCGACGATTGGACTTGATAGCTGAGAGATCAAAAAAGCCATCACCGCAATCAAGAGATTACAAGCAATGGGAAACACTATTGTCGTAGTAGAGCATAATGAAGAATTTATCAAAGCTTCAGACTGGATTGTGGAAATCGGACCTGGGGCTGGAGATTTTGGAGGAGAATTGGTATTCAACGGTAGTTATGAAGATTTTCTAAAAAGTAAAACACTGACTGCAGATTTCATTACAGGAAAGAGAAAAGTATGCGTAGATTTTTCCCATAGACCAACAAATAAGCGGGTAGAAATCAGAAATGCTCGCAAGTTTAATCTCAAAAACATCAATGTAAAGCTTAATCTAGGAAGTTTTACCGTTATTACTGGAGGTTCTGGTGCTGGAAAAACAACACTGATGTACACAACCTTGTATCGCTTTTTGAACGAAAGACAAAAATTTGTCCAGAGTTATATCAGACTTCAACTGCTTAAAAAAGGATTAAGCTGGGAAGAAATCCTTGCTGCTCCAGTAATGAGAGCTGAGGAATATCATCATTTCGAAAACTTAGCATTACAAGAGTTTTATGAAGATTTGGGAGTCGATACGATTAAGGGGGAAGAATGGATCAAAAATACAATCTATGTAGACCAGTCAAGCATAGGAAAAACTCCGAGAAGTTGTCCTGCGACCTTTGTAAATGTTTTTGATAAAATCAGACTTTTGTATGCGGGTACAAGTGATGCAAAGTATCTAGGATTTAATAACTCACACTTTAGTTTCAATTCGGATAAAGGAGCCTGCCCTGCTTGTAGTGGATACGGATATAAAAAAATCGAACTCCAATTCTTGCCAGATACTTATGTCCCTTGTGACCTCTGTCATGGGAAAAGATACAAACCAGAGATCCTTGCCATCACTTGGAGATGAAAAACAATTAGCCAAATCTTGGATATGTATATCGAGGAGGCACTAGAATTTTTCTCTGAAATTGATCATATCAAAGAGGAGCTTGAACTTATGGTAGAAATTGGACTTGGATACTTGAAGATGGGACAACCTGCTCATACTCTCTCCGGTGGAGAATCTCAAAGGCTTAAACTCGTAAAACATCTCCTTAAAGAATATAGAGGAAATACTGTTTACTTCCTTGATGAACCTACAGTTTGACTTCATCCTGCAGATATTGAAAAACTTTTGAAAGTATTAAAGAGATTTTTGGATAAAGGTGATACGATCTTGATGATTGAACATGATGAAGATATTTTGCAATTTGCAGATCATGTGATTAGATTAGATAATGGGAAGCTAGTTAAATAAAAGAAGAGCTCTCTAAAAGTATAGAGAGCTTTTTATTTTCTCTAATCTTATGTATTAGCCATTGTGATCTTATTGGAAGGAATTATATACTCAAGATAAATTTTCATTGTAAATCTATACCGAAATAATATAAAGAAACTAACACAAGAATCAGAATTTATTTTTTTGTTTATAATATGAAATTATTGGTATCCTGCCCTGCTGGTCTAGGAAGTTTGCTTGCAAGTGAACTCAAAAGACTTCAACTCAAACCATTTAATACTTTTGCCAAAGGGAGCTGGGTGGAAACTGACCTAGAAGGGCTCTATAGGATCAACCTTCGGTCAAGGATTGCAAATAAAGTCTATATCCAAATTGCTAGTTGAGAAGCGAAGAACTTTGATCAGCTTTTTGAAATAATAAAAAAATCTGACTATGGACAGCGAACATCCAACTCCAATATTTCTCTCAAAGTTACCAGTCACCACTCACAACTTTCAGCACAAAGGGCGATTCAATCGGTTGCTCATAAGGCACTATTGGAGGGAATCACCCACTTTTCAAAGGAACAAGAATACACAGAAGAGCTTTTGCTTTTAATCGAAAAAGATCAAGCTACTTTACTATTGAATAGCTCTGGTCCATCACTCCATCAAAGAGGTTATAGAACCCAAACAGGACTTGCCCCACTAAAAGAGAATCTTGCTGCTGCGCTCGTCTTGCTCTCAAGCTGGAAGTTTAAATCTCCTTTGATCGATCCATTCTGCTGATCAGGGACAATTGCAATTGAAGCACTCCTCCTTGCAAAAAACATCGCTCCATGATCTCATAGAAACTTTGCGTTTGAAAAATTCTCGAGATTTGATCAGCATTTATGGAACAAACTCAAAGAAGAAGCAAAAAGCAGAATCTTTGATGGAAATTACCAAATTTATGCTAGTGATATGGATCCTCATATGATTCGTATCGCAAAAGACAATGCTCGCTCTCGAGGACTAGAAAATGATATTCATTTTGAGATAAAAAGGTTTCAAAAATCTGATTTTTCAGCTTTTTCATCAGATGATCACTGGATTATCTCAAACCCTCCTTATGGGAAAAGAATCGTAGCCTCTGACCTCAAATCTCTATATGAGGAGATTTATTCAAGTTTTGATGAGAAGAGTTTTGGTGGGATTATTACGAGCTTTGACCAAGTAAAACCAAATTCTGAAAAGCGAAGTGCAAAACCAATCTTTAATGGTGAAGACAAATGTACCTTTTGGACGAGGAAACTGAATTAAAAAACTTTCTAGAAACATCAAAAGATTCTTTTGAACAGACAATATCAATATTTTTTTATCTTTTTATAAAAAGCTCTCTAGAAACTCAATTCTACAGGGCTTTTTGTTATTTTAATTAAATTCAGCAAATATCTGATACAGAACAAAGAGGAAGAAAAACAAGCTCACAACTGCCAACAAGATATTGATCAGTGTATTTTTAGCTTTCTTGAAGTTTTCTCACTTTCCTCCATCAATTACCAACTGATATCCTGCATAAATAATCATCAGAACAATTACGGTTCCACTGAGATATGCAAGGAACTTTGCAATGGTCAGAATAAAACCACCTGCCTGCTGAGTAAAATTTTGCTGAGAAGCGATATAATAAAGGAAATCAACAACCTTGAGACCAACCAATGCCGCAATGACACCAGTCAGATTTGTCATCAATTTTTTACCACCTCACTCTTCTCCAGATGTCGGATTCATCATTTGAAATCCTGTCCATACAATCATCACAATCGCATAAAAGAACGCACCAGCCTTAAGCAAAGACATAACAAAGAAAAGCAAACCTGATCCACTAATTACAGTATCTCTCAGACCTCAAGTTTGATTGATCCCTGGGATCTTGATCAATGTTGAAAATATCCAAACCACTCAAAAGTAAAGTGCAGAACCAACTAAAATAGTAGTAAAGGATGCAAGTGCATTTTTGAGATCATCTGGCTTTTTTGCAGAAACAACAAGCTTGGTTGCTGCCATTACTATTGCGATAAAGACGAGGAAATATCCCACATATTTCAATATTTCTCGCAAAACTCCTCCATTTCATTTTGGGAAAAAGAGCGCTTCAATATTCTCCCTAATATCTTTATCCCTACTAACAGATTCGATATTAAAAACCCTTTCTGTTCATTGACCATCGGCAGTTTTTCACTCAATCAAAGGTTTTGCAAAGTGATCTTCAAAAGTAGGAGGTCTTGTGCTTCTCGCCTCAACAGACAAAAACGGAATCATAAAAAGCATTCCTAGCACCAACATCAGACTTATTTTCTTAATTTTATGCAACATAATCACATAATATATGGGATAAAATAACTATTTGGAGAAGAAAAAGTTGAGAAGTCAGACTACGATTTTGATAATCGCTACAAATCAAGTCAGAATTACAACTCCTATTATAATATTTTGAATATTCCCCTTTACGGTCTTAATATCTCATCCATCCACCATTCCTGAGCTATTGGTTACGAGCTTGAAGCCATTTCGCATTAGCAAAATCACGGCACCAGTAAGTCCGATAAACGTCAGCCACTGCAAGTAAGGTTCAATTTGCATTGAAATATTTCCCAGTGTTGAGGTTATCTTGTATTTGGATCATGGTGCCCAAGTTGAAGTCGCAGAAACATCATCAAGCTGTGTCTTCTGAGACTTAAAATTAGAATTTGAAGTTTGTACAATACGGTTGAGAAAGTTCTCAGGAGTATCGTTTGAAAGTGAAGCCGCAGAGCTGCTCGCAAAAGTTTGCATCGTAGAAATAGCAAAGAGCGAGAAGATAAAGAGGAGAACTTTTTTGATCATTGAATAACGATAAAAAAGGATAAAAATCTGATTTTTGAGCATTTGTTTTAGCTAGAGAGAGGAGATTATTCCTCCTCTTCTTTAGCTTGTCTAATTCTTGCCTTGATCGCAAAGAATGAGATCACTCCCACAAATCATACAGCCACAATACCAACAATCCAGAGTAAAACCTTAATTGCCGTTGGAAGTCCTCAAGAAGTTGAAGAATTATCTGTATTTTCAATAACATTAGTAGGAGGAGCCTTGAAACTATCAGATCACTGAAGCTGATCCTTACAAAAATCAGGGACAATCTGATAAGTCGTTGCTATAGTACAAAGATTTGGAATAATCTCTGATTTAAAGTCAGCTCTATCAATCTCATCATCACGGAATGTGGTTCCTTCTACAGATTTTGCTCAGATCTCTGAATAGATCGTATTGAGCAGATCAAGTCTGAAGTCTTGTACACTTTTACCAGAAAGTACGGCAGAATCAGCATTCTCAAACTTATTGAAGTTTGCATTGGTTGACTGCTGGAGCGTAAGTGGAAGGATTTGCAAGATAGCAGCCTTGGAAACTTCATAAGCAGAACCTCACTTGGCACCTATCGTTGCATGATCTGAAAGCGCAATCAATACCGAATTAAGCAAATCTTGCTGCTTTTTGGAAAGCTTAGTAGTCTTTTTAGCAAGATAATCTTCAACTTGGATTACATTTCCTCTGGTCTTTTGTACATCTCCAAGGTCATTTCTTAGCGAGATTAAAAGAAGTTTTAGATCAGCATTGGCGATACTTTTTGCATCATCAATTCATGCAATAAGCTGATTTAATTTTGTATACTGTAGTTTAAGATCATCGTCGAGAAGCTTATTTTCATAATCAGCAAAGGTTACCGTAAAGTCCTTTTTAAAGAGTTTTTTAGAACCTGTAGGCTGATAATAGATTCTTCCCATAATAGACTCTGAAACTGGCTGATAGATTTTATTAATAATCCTATTACAAGAGAATTCTGGGTCATTATCTGGTTTGGTATCCAAGTTGGAATCAACAGTAATATCCGTATCTATTCGACACTTATCCATAGAGGAAGCCGTCTTTACATAAAGCATTACTTCGTTATTAAGCTGTTTTCCGAGGAAGATCTCAGGAGTTCAATCAGATTTTTTACTTGCTTCTGGCAAAGTGAGGAGCTGAAGCCCAGTTGTCAATGTTGTTAAAGTAGATTGAGATCCAACCTTAACATCAATAGTACTAGAAGCTTCATTGGCATTGGCATCCTTGGCCTTGATACGAACGGTATAGGTTCATGCCTTAGGATAGGTCATTTTAAATGTCTTCTTGAGTGTTGCATTGGCATCTTTAAGATTAAGTTTAGCGACATCAAGATAAGCCTGATTCCCCTTCTCACACTGTCTTACATCTCGGCAAATCTCTCTTTCGATGATTGTCCCAAGAGATACGTCTTTAAACAGAACAGTATTTCCCATACTTGCATAGATCAATGCTGGCTTAACAGCATTTCTCACAGTAATTGGAGCTGACTCCCCTATCCCCATATAATCTCTATAATAGACCTTGGCAACAGGCTTGTAAGGCTGATTTGCAGGAGATGGAGTAGTATAAGTATAAGTAATACGATCATCTTTGGTAACAAGATCATCATTTCCATCTCCATCAAAATCGATATGAATCACTCTACTCTTGGCAAAGTCTGGTCTATCCGAAAGCACCTTACTAATCACGTCAAATGTTACTTCTTGACCTACTTCTGTCGCGATCGTACTTGCTTTAAGTGTCACAATAGGAATATCCGGCTGAGTCCCATCATTTGGGAACATGATAAGCGGACCATTTCACAAAATATCTTCTGAAGTCTGAACTCCATCATCATTATCAAACATCTTCACGCCAAAGACAAACTCTCAAGGCTGTCTTGGAATAGAAAAGTAAGTATAAGGAATATTTCATGGAGAAACTCTGGTTTCTAAGATTTTATTTGGATTATCTTTTGGATAATAGTACCATTTGAAATAGGAAATTGCTCCATCAGAATCCTGTGCATTTTCTGCTGTAACTTTCACAATTACTGGGTCAATTTTATTGGTATTGAAGATATCTTGTGCCTTGTTTGCTGTTTGCTGAAATCCAATTCCGATTTCATTTCCATACTGAGGCAAAAGTAAGGTTACATTTGAGAGTTTTGGCAATGCATTTACCACGCGGAACCAAATCCTTTGCTTAACATTTTTTCCAAGTGAGGTATCCTCTAGAGTATAATCAATATACTGACATCACAATGCAGGGAATTTATAAGAAAAGTTTTGATTCTGAATAATCTCATCGTTTTTGACTTGGAAATAATAACGGAGATTATTGTTTACTCACTGAGAATTAACAGAAGTAGAAGTATCAATTGAGAACCTCTTTTGTCTATCGACTCTATAAGCTGAAACCGTTTGTCAGCTTCAGATTTCACATTTATCATTTTCACCTAAAACTGTTCCATATTCATCTTTAACAGCATAAGAGATGATTGGAGAGTCCTTCTCTCCTACATATACGGTTTCATACACGGTATTGGTAGATCAAGAATCATCGGTAACTTTGAGAGTTACTCTATAGTTTCAGACTTTTGAATACTTGTGTTTTTGGACAGCTTCAGTATTTTGTCTGATAGTAGATCCATCTCAAAAATCTCGCTCATAACTAAGAATATTCTTATTACTTGAAGCTTCAAAAGTGATATACGACTCCCATACCGCAGCTCTTGGAGTAGCTTTAAGCTGAGGTCTAAGCACTGATTGCACGACTACATCCTTGCTGATTTCTGAGATTTGTCCGTATTTGTCGGTAACTACGAGAGTTACCTTGTGAGTTCCTGGCTCATTAAAAAGGACTGTAACTCTTCTTTTATCATTTTGTTCTGATACATATTTTACGACATCTGGACTAGAGAACTTCCATTCATAAGTAAGTGCATCGTAGCCATTGGTTGCATCGACATCATTGGTAGAATCAGCATTGAAGGTAAATTCTGATGGATAGAGCCAAGTACTCGTTGGAGTAATGGTAAACTGAGGAATCGGAGCGGTTGATTCTACATAGAGATTGACCGTATCAATATTTTTTTGTCAAATTTCATCTTCGACGGTAAGTTTCACGGTATAGTTTCCAGGCTTTTTGAACTGTTTCTTAACCTCCTTTCCTTGTAAGGTATCAAGCTTATTTCCATCTGAATCAAAGAGTTCCCAAGTATAAAGCTTGATTCTAGAGGTAAGCGAATAAGAAGCAGCAGCTGAAAAGCTGAAAGTTGTTGAGGTTGTCCCCTTGTCTGGCGTTTGTTGAATCGTTGCTACTGGATCAGATACTGCAAGAGAAAAGTTTTCAGTCACGGTATTTCTCTCATTATCAGCAACAGAGAGGGATACGATAAATTCTCCCTGTGATGGCAATGGAAGGTTAATATATCCTGGTTTTCAATCTCCTGCTCTAGAATATTTAAATCCATCTCTAGAAGTAATTGACCACTGATGAGAAAGGATCTCTCTTCATCCCATTGGTAAGGTAGCTGATCCGTCAAAGACAATCCCCTTTTTAGCTTCTTGAACCCCTACTTTGAGAGGCTTTTGCTTTGTCATCTTTTTTCCATTGGTATAGACGATGACATTCGCTGATTTTGGACTAACATTTACAGAAACTGTTGCCTCTCCATCAAAAATTCCTGTATTAGAACTTCTAACGGTCAAATGCACGATATAGGTTCAGGATTCATTAAATTTATAATTTACAACTGGTCCATAACCAATAGGTTTATCAGTTCCATCAATATCTCTATAGTACCAGAAATAATTTCTTGATGGAATCGTTTCATTGGAAGGATCTGTACTCGCTCTTGCATCAAAAGTCACGGTCAAAGGAGCTGGTCCAGAGCTTGGTGAAAGTGAAGCAGAAGCTTTTACTGCATATTTATTTTGGATAGTATTGGTAATAGCAGTGATAGGAACTTTACAATTTTCATTAAACGAATTAAAGTTTTCTCTGGTTGCTGAAGCTGCCATAGTTTTTGTTGCTTGCTGACACTGCTTATACACTACCTGAAAAGTATATTCCTGAGGAAAATAAGGAAAAATCTTTGTCATGATCGTATAAAGTTCTGCATACAAGCTTGAAGGTCAGACTTTTCCTGTTCTAGAATCTGCATCAATTTCTACAAAAATCTCCAAAAGTCTATTTCGTTGTTTTTGGATTTTATAATTAGCAAAATATTCAGTTGGGACAATAGAGTTATTGCTAGAACTAGCTGCCAAAACTCGAGATCCAAGTCCTACAAGCAAAACCCCAGATCCCAAAAGTATTTTTGAAAATAGGCTTAAAGTCTGACTTTTTTGTTTATTCATTCTTGATCAAAGAAAGTTATAAAAACTCAATTCAATTATACTTAGCAAGGGGATTTTTTGCAAGTTTTGTCTGATATCGCTTGAAATAAAAACTTGACTTTTCCTAAAAGAGATATAAAAAAATAAAAAAGCAATCCTTTCAGCAAAAAAGGAAGAATACAGACTATTTCAGCTAAAGCTTTACTCTTTTTTTTTCAAGATGATTTCTTATTTTCTCTTGCAATCAAAGGTTAAAACCCTAATCTAGATTCAGATTTTTTATCTTTTGAAAAAAGTTATGAAGAAACAAATACTTTTTGCTGGGTTTACAAGTTTACTCTTGCTGACTGGATGTATCAATACTCCTGAACAAACTACAGATGCTACAGAAATTTCTCAAACAGGAAGCCAGATAACAAGCGGTACATTAACCTTTAAAGCTGAATATGAAGCGCTCAATGATAATGAGCATCCGCATATGAATGTATCTGAGAAGCTCAATATTCACATACTAAGTTTTGATCAGACTGAAGCAATGCTCAACTCTGGTAGTGGAATTTTGTTTTTTTGATTTCCAAGCTGTCCATGGTGTAGAAACCTCCTTCCTGAACTCTTTGCTGCGATGGAGAAAAGCAATGTTAAAGATTTTTACTACTTTAATCCCAAAGAGCTTCGTGATCAAAAGGAACTCATAGACGGAAAAGTTGTCGTAAAAAAAGAAACCAGTCCAGAATATCAGTGGATTTTGGACAAATTAGATAAGATTTTGCCTGCATATGAAGGTCTCAATAATCCAACCATCAAAAGACTCTATGTACCGGCAGTTTTAGTAATAAAAGAGGGGAAAATTCTGAATCACCACTTTAATACTCTTCCTGAGCAAAAAGATCCTCAAATCCCACTTACCACCGAACAAAAAATCAAGCTTCAAACTATTTTACAAGAGGCGATAAGTCCACTCACAAATACTTCTTGTGCAATTCCAGCAGAATGAGAAACTCCAAAATACTCTTGCTAAATTTTACTTCATTACAACCATCCTATGCATTTGCCAATTTGTCCAAATTGTAATTTTGAATTCCCGTATGAGAATTGAGAATATCGAATTTGCTCAAACTGTGATCATACTCGAAAAGAAGATGAAAAGTCTGATGCTCGTGAATTGATTGTTATTGATAGCAATGGAAATAGGCTAGCAGATTGAGATAGTATTATCATAATTAAAGACCTCAAGTTCAAATGATGAAGTATCAAACAAGGAACTAAAGTCAAAAATATCAGACTTGTTGATGGAGACCATAATATTGACTGCAAAGTAGAAGGAATATGAGCTATGGCGCTCAAATCTGAATTTGTCAAAAAAATATAAAAAGCAGGGAATTAATCCTGCTTTTTTATCATTGAGAAGAAAAATCTAAACTAAAAGGATCTAAAGATCGCATTGAGTCAGGCTTTTTTTTCTTTTTCAATTTTAATTTTTTCTCGCTGTTCAGAAAGCTCTTTTTCCTTATCTGAGAAAAAGAATTCAAACTTATTGAGTTTTTCAGAGACAAATACTGGCTTATTTCCCTCAATCAAATCAATATTTTCCACATACAAAGGTTCGTTGTCAATCGAGATTTTTAAATTCTCATCTGGAGATTCAGAAGTAAGCGACAAAAGATGCTCTTCCTGCTCTTGGGAATCAATAAAGAGTTCAGTCTTTTTGATATTCAAAACTGGGATATCAGCGTTTTGATCAAGAGAAATAGTATAAGAAAGCTGACTCTTGCTTGTCGTTCCTCCTGAAAGCTCAAAAGCATCTGGATCTTGCTGCAACTTGCGTTGAAGTCTAAGGATTTCCTTTGCTGAAGTAAGCAAATTATTAAACTTTTGCATGAGTTTAGTTTGCTGAGAAACCGGCTCCTGTTCGAGCTGCTGATGTGCTTGTAAATCTTGATCCATCACCAAATTTTCTTGAGAATCAGCATCTAGATCGACTGATTGAGATTCTTCTTCAGCAATATCAGTATCTACAACTGGAATTGCTTCTTCCTGTATCATAGGTTGAAAAGGCTGATCTGCAAGATCGTTTTCTTCTGAGTTTTCTGTTTCGACAATTGGATCTTCTGGGAAATACTGCTCTACCACTGGAGTTTCTACAAAAGACTGATCAGAACTGTCTTCAAAAGAAGGTTCTAGCTGCTCATGAGAAGAAGGTTCTTGTACTTCAGGCTCAAAGGTAGGGGCTGATTGTTCAGTTGAAGTCTGAGGTTCCATATCAATAACTAAATCCTGAGGAATCGTCTCCTCAACTGGAGTATTTTGCACAAAATCATCTGCTGAAAACTCTGGAACAGCAGCTTCATCAGGAAGCTTCTCATCTACAGACTGATGATCTGAAGAAGGAACAACAGGAGGGAATTCAGAATTTTCTTCTTCATTTTGCATTTGAGGTGCAACATCTTCAAATTGGAATTCAAAATTTGGCTCTCCTACGGGATTTGAAATTTGCTCAAACTTATCCAAATTTTCAAAAACTGCGGCATTCCCTCAAAAAAATGGTGCTTTTGCAGTTTGTGCAGCCGGAGTACTCGCCTGTGGAGTTGCTTGTGATGGATTTGGAGTAGCGGTAGTATCTGACATTACTCATCATATACAAAGATAAAAAACATATTAATTATATTTAGAAAAGATTGTAAAGCAAATTTTTCGTTTTTTTTTGGTTTTCTGGGAAAAAGCCTTGCAAAACTATAGATAAGTCGTATATTGTGGTCAGCCGAGATCTTCGGCGATTCTTTAATTTATTATTTTGTGGTTAAATGACGGAAGGAATGATTATCAGCCAGACAAAACTATTCGTAGGTTGATTAAATTGGAAAATGAGAGGTAATGATCTCAAAACTGAATTCTCAAAGTATGGAGAAGTAGTATTTGCGAGAGTAAACCTCACTCAAAGAGAACAAGGAGAACCACCAAGAAGTAAGGGATTTGGGTTCGTAGAGTTTAAAAATGCAGAAGATGCTGCAAAAGCTAGAGCAGAAATGGATGGACAAGAACTCTGGGGAAGAGCAATCAAAGTAGACTTTGCAAAAGAAGACCCTACAAGACTCGCTGCTAGAGCTGAAGCTCATCACGATGAAGACGAAGAAGTTGAATTCTAAATATTACTTAGATATGATTATCAAATTTGATAATCAGTATATAAAGGCAAAAGCCCGATACTCTTAGTTCAAGAGTATCAGGCTTTTTTCTTTGTGAGGGAGTTATTAATCGAACACGAGCGGTAAAACAAACTTTATGATAAAGAATGCTATCACCCACATAAGTAATACTAATGGGACTGTCGGTGCAAAATAACTCCAGCAACATACTACCAGAATCCAGCAACAAATACTTGTTATCAAATCAGATGAGACTAAAAGTTTTCTTTCCTTTGTATCTGGGTGTTTGTACCAGATATCAGCGCCTCTAACAAAGAAACGCGCTCCTAAGACAAAAATTCCGATCAGAATCCCTAATATCAGTATAGTCAAGGAGATTTCCAGCAATGAAGGTTCTCTGATAAATTGTTTCACCTCAGGGGATACCATCAATGCCCATGATTCAAAATAGAAGAAACTTCCAAGGATAGCTGCTGATAGAAAATTCCAAAAGAGGAACTTTCCAAGTTTTTTTAAGTACTCTTTCATACTAGTAAAACTTATTTCGTTAGACATATTTATTTTCATATTTTTATTATACACTTTTTCTTTAAAATGTCAAGCAAAAATATCTCCCTACTATCTTTTCATCAAAAATCCTATGATCACAAACTCATAAAAAGCGAAAGCCTGACATTCTTGATTCAAGAGCATCAGGCTTTTTTGTAAAAGATATCATTTTAAGCGTAATATAAACCGTACTACCAATGGGAATAGGATTATACCAAGTATGATATGCATATCATACTCTTCGAAAGATACAAACATCCACCAAAGCATAAATACCGCTATGTAAGAGAAAAAATATGCTACTAAGTCAAAGACTAAAAGGTGTTTTGTGTTTATATCTCCCCTCTTATTAAAGGAAGGATCGAAACATAAAGATACGCATCGCATACAGGCGCAGAAAATGAGGACCAAAAGTCCAAGGATCAAGAGGAACAGTAAGGCTCCTATCACATAACCAAACATCCCCCAAGCTCCCCACACGTGCGAGGGAACCTCTAGACAACCAGCTAGCACATTCTGCTTTCCTGTGAGGTTTTCAACCCATAGGATAAAGTGCAGTAAAGCTATTGCCGCTAGAGCTGATAGAAAATTCCAAAAGAGGAACTTTCCAAATGTTTTTAAGTACTCTTTCATACTAGTAAAACTTATTTCGTTAGACATATTTATTTTTATGCTCTTATTATATACCTTTTCTTTATTATGTCAAGTGTTTTTTATAGTAAAGAAAAAGAAAATCTGATTTTAGTTTTTTGTTTTATTCATTTTCAATAAACATTGTCTTGCTCCTATAGTGGAGCGCCTCCATAATATCGCCCACTACAATATTCTCCCTCTCCTCCATATCTGCGATCGTCCTAGCCAACTTGAGCAAACGATGAACCACTCTCCCTGAGAGAGAAAATTTCTCAGTCGCCTTTGCAAGAAAATCTTTACTCGCACTATCAAGGGTGATAAACTGATCAATATCCTTTGCTCTCATATAAGCATTGACTTGGATATCTCCTCACTTGAAACGATCCTGCTGAATTTTCCAGGCTTTTTTCACTCCTTCAAAAAGCTCTGCTGAAGAAAGCGAAGCAGATTTTTCAAGAAGCGTTGAGATATTTTCTCTAGGAATTTCAAGGATCATATCTACTCTATCGAGCAATGGTCCAGAAATTTTACTTTGATATCTTTTGATCTCTGTAAGAGAACAAGAACACGCTTTGTCTGGGTCTTTATAAAATCCACATTTACAAGGATTCATTGATGCGACAAACATGACATTAGCTGGATACTGAACCGTTCCACTTGCACGAGAGATATTGATTACTCTATCCTCAAGAGGCTGTCTTAAAACTTCCAACACCTCTCTTGGGAACTCAGTTAATTCATCAAAAAATAATATCCCCTTGTGAGCTAGAGATACCTCACCTGGAGTCAGATTTGCCCCTCATCAGATAATTGAAACCTTGGATGCGGTATGATGCACCTGCCTAAAAGGTCTACGCACAATTAAAGGCAGATCCTGATTGAGCTTTCAAACTACAGAATAAATCTGACTTACTTCAAGGATCTCATCAAAACCAAGAGGAGGCAATATGGTAGTCAGAGCTTTACTTAGCATGGTTTTTCAGGATCAAGGAGCTCACACCATGAGTACATTATGCAATCCAGCTGCTGCAATACTCAAGGCTCTTTTTGCAAATAATTGCCCCTTGATATATTTAAAATCATTGGCATCGGAATCAGCATTTTCTCCTATTTCTGAAAAATTTTTGGCATTACGAAGGTAGGAAAGCTGACTTCCTTTGAGGAAAAAGTCTACAATCTGTGAGAAATGCGTAATAGGAATAATCGTAATATCACTAATATATTCCAGCTCATAAGCATTTTCTCGAGGGATGAAAAAGGTCTGATATCCCTTTTGTTTAGCAGAAATCACACTTGGAAGAAGTCCATTGACTCTCTTGAGTTTTCCATCGAGCCCAAGCTCTCAGAAAAACAAGAATTCTCCCATCCTCTCTGCATGATTGAGTCTTCCTTCATGAATCAATCCAAGCAAAGCTACCGCCATTGCAAGGTCAAAAGAGGTTCCTACTTTTCTAAGGTGAGAAGGAGAAAGATTGAGAATAAACTTTCTCTTTGGAAGGTCAATACCGACATTTCTAAAAGTTGATCTAATACGATCTTTTGCTTCTTTGATACTCGCATCGGGGAGTCCAATAATCTCAATAGCTGGAAGTGCCTTGCTAGAATCTGCCTCAATAACAATCTCATGTCCAATCAATCAGAGATTAGTAAAGGTTTTGGTCTGCATAATCATAGAGAAAAAATTGGGAAAGAGTAAAAGGATTGGCGATTATGAATTATTCTATCCTTCATAATCAGATTTTTGATTCTTTTTGATCTTCTATAGATGAAAAAACATTCTGACATTATTATTTTTCTACAAAAAATCAAGTAAATATCTATTATTTTAAATTTGTCAAAAAAAATATTGATAAATAAAAATAACCTTTTTCCTAAAAGAAAAATCCCAGAAATGAATATCTGAGATCTTTTATTTTTACTCTGATACTTTTACAGAGATCCTTGATTTTACTGTTGGGAGACGATCCCCACCAAATAATCCTAAGTCTATCGAAGAGCTTGATATTTCTGGATAGGATTGTATCAACTTTTGCGTCTCAGAAACCGTCTTTCCTGAGACAAGATTTTTGATAGAGGGAAGAATACCTTTGATATCCCTTTTGAAATCGTAACCTTGAAGAATGGAAACCTTTGTCGGTAGAATATACAGTGCATTGGATCAGATTTGAGAATTTTCCCCTGAAAGCTGAGCAACTAGAGTTTCTGATTTTAAATTCTCATAAAGGAAACTTAAGGAATTGGGATCTATACTAATTAGCTGAATACTGTCTGCCTGTCTTGCACGAACATATTCACTAAACGCATTCATTAAATCCTCCCGATTAACATAGAGAAAAGAAAAAGAAACCTGAGCATATCCTTTGAGACTCGTTGCCTTATCTCCGATTTTCCCATCAATAACAATATTTTCTATTGTTGTTTTGACCAATGGAGAGCTAAGAAATACCACAGCATTTTTTTGTTGGAATTGCTGTTTTACTGTGGCAAGCTTATTTTGATAGACGCTATCGGTAAGTTTTTGCCTGAGGATAGCGTGATCTTTTTCTGATACAATTCAGAGCGAAGTCGTAGATCAGCCTTTAAAGTCTTCTATTGCTTCTGCCCAGATCTTGGTTAAAAGATAACTTTCCTTGATATTCTTGATGGTCAGCTTGCTACCACGAGCGATATTTCCTCTGACTCAGATAAGGTTGCCTGCTTCATCATATTCTGAGGCAGTAAGCTTAACCTTTAGTTCAGATGCCTTGTCTGGAGCTCCTGCGGGAATAGAAATTGGCTCCTTACTGACAAAGATCGTCCCATCTGAGGCAATAAACTTTGTATTTGCGAGTAAATCAAATTTGTTTGGAGTCCTATTGTAAATTTTTACGGTTCCCTCTGAGGGATTACTAATATGATGAATATTATCCGTGCTAATTGACATCTGATACTGATAATGAATTGATCAGGTCTGATAAGGAATACTTAGCTGCCTGATAACTCCGCTTAGTCCTTGGAATCCTTGAGGATAGTAACGGAAATTGTAAATAATATCTTCACTATTTTGAGCAGGGAGAAGCGTAATCCTAGCTGATGGCATAAAAAATAGTAGCACAACCCAAAGCAGAGCAAGTCCAACTACCACCTCTAATCCAAAAATGAGATAAGTAAGATATTGTTGCTTATTTTGCGTCAGGAGATGAAATCTTTTGCTATCAAAGAGGAACAATCCTAGCGTTCTAAGGATTTTTACGATAGGTCTTTGTTTTTGTTCCAAGACTCTAAGTCCTACTTGCTCAAAATAGGTTCTGTTAAAGTTTTTTTCAGCTTTAAATACAATATTAAGCTGTCTCGTATTGATAATTTCCTGAACCTGTCTCCCCCATCGTTGATTATCAAAAAAAGCATGTTCAGAATCGATAGCGATCTCAACCTGCTTATTTGAAGGAATTTTTTCTAGAATTTTCAAGATTTTGTAAATACTATCGGTCTTGGAAAAAAACAGTTTCATACTCGCCTCTCATTGAGAGAAAATAAAAGTTTAGTATGGCTTTCTCCATCTCCTTTGAAGCACAAAAAGCCAACAAATCAGAGCCAAAATCACGATATGATAGAGATCAAAACGGACAATCCCCATATTAATAATTCCATGCGCTGGATAATTCCAAAAAGGTAAGATCAAAAGCAAAACTCCAAGGAATAAGATGAACCCCCAAATCCCAAGTCAGTTTTTTTGGCTCGTCATCTTCCAAAAGGTAATCAAAACATTGATAAGCAATGCTCATATTGAGAGGAAGATTCCGATAGGATAGACTCCACTGGTATACTTAATCAGATCACTCTCAGCTACAAGCGCCTGGACACACATCCAGCTTTGACACTCCTTTCCTACAAAAGTATCTCCGAGAACTAGAAACGCTCAGAGAACAACCATTGCATTGATCAATCCAAAGAAAAAGATGTCTATCCATATTTTTTTACTTTCGCTCCTCCTAAATCAAGAGAGGAAGTACAATATTGATCCGAAAATCGCAATCAAAAGTCCCAAAAGTCCAAAACGATAACCGTATGGACTAAAAACTCCAAATGAAGTAGGGATCAGCGTTTGATTTTGAAGTACAAATGTACTATATAGTCATAAAATATAAGTTGAAATCAGCAAAACTGGCAATCGAGTAAAAAATTTCACAAAATCCTGATTGTATTTTTTGCTCAACTGATAGACAGTAATCAGGAAAGTTATCCCCGCAAGGATAATTCCAATTCCCGTCATATACCACTTTACGCCAAAGACTTCAATATAAGGAAACATACCAAACAATAAACATATAAACGGTTATCTGAGATACTGCACGAGCTTTGTCTCTCTAAGAGCAGTAATTCTGATAATTCCTGGATAGTCGAGTTGTTCTTCGATCTTTTCTCCAATCTTTTTCAATAATCACTCTACTTGGATATCGGAAATAAGTTTTGGATTAACAAAAACCATAATTTCTCTTCAAGCCTGCATAATATGTACTTTATCTACTCATTCTACCTCGAGAATAAGCTTCTCAAGTTCACCCATTTTCTCTATAAAGAACTCCTTGGTATCAAATCTTGCACCTGGTCTAGAGGCAGACATAGCATCTGCAGCTGCCACGATCCATGAAATTGGATGAGTCATTTCTACATCATAGTGATGAGATTCTGCAGCATTCACAATAATTGGATCCATACCCCACTTACGAAGCATATCAGCTCCCACCTTGGTATGAGATTCTCCTGCTCATGCTAGCACCTTTCCTACATCATGCAAAAGTCCTGCTCTCTTTGCTATTCAAGCATCGAGCCCCAATTCAACAGCGATCATTTCAGCTGTTTTTGCTACCTCTAATGAGTGGATCCATAAATTTTGTCCATAACTATATCTGAGGAAGAACTGACCAATCGTTCTCACGATTTCAGGCTTCATCATAGGGATATTGAGAACAGTTAGTGCTTCTTTTCCCTTTTCTACTAGTGTTACCTCTAGATCAGCTACCACCTGATTGTACACCTTCTCAATATAGAAAGGATTGATTCTTCAATCTTTGATAAGCAGTTCAAGGGTTTTAGCTGCGATAAATCTTTTTTCACTATCGAAAGATGAAATTCTAACACTTAATGGAGTATCATCAATCAGAAGCTCAACTCCGGTCAATTTTTCAAAAAGTGAGATATTTCTCCCCTCTCTACCGATAAGCTTTCCCTTAAACTCTTCACTTGGGAGATCGATCATCTTGGAAGTAAATTCACTTACGGTATCTGCGGCAATTCTTGGAAGGGCCTGAGAAATAATCATCGCTGCTTCTTTCTGAGCTTCTTCTGCTTTGATGGTTTTAAATTTTTCAATATATCTAATAAGTTCAGCTTGTGATTCTTGTTCAACTCTTTGAAAAATTTCAGTTTTTGCATCTTCTGGCTTGATATTTGCTATTTCTGAGAGTTTTTCCTTTTGTAGAGCAATAATTTCGTCAATTTCTCTTTGTTTTTCTATAATTTTGGTTTTTTCTTCTTCGAGTTTTTCAAGTTTTTGATCCATTTTTTCTTCTCTGATGAGGAGACGGTTCTGGATTTCTTCCATCTTGGCTAATCTCTGATCCTCGATTTTTTGAGCCTTGATCTCAGCCTGTTCGAGAACTGATTCAGCTTTTTTTCTTGCTTCTTTGAGCATTTCTTCTTCGGTTTCTCTCGCTCTCTCCATTTTGGCTTTGTAACGGAGCTGTTTTTCACTAAGGGATTTTTTGTATCCGTAAAATCCAGCTGCTCCTCCTATAGCTAGTGAGACAGCAGCGGTAATGATCGATCATAGTATTGGCATTATATCATCGTTTAATGCATAAAAAATTATAGCTCTATAGGTAGAATGTTTCATCAAAAATGGGTGAATATTCCAACATTAGAGATTGATTAGTCTAGAGATTAAGACTTTTAGCTTATTCCACCAAAAATCCTTGTAAGTATAAAATTCTGACCATCAAATGCAAATGAAAGTGAAAAAAACTTGCAATTATTTCCAAAAACAATATATTTATGATCGTTTATTTGTTAACCAATACAACCATGACAAAAACAATACTCGAACTCACTCCTGAGACTCATGAAAATTTTCTTAAGCTCAAAGCTGCTATCGAAGATATGGCAGGAGAGAGTGTAACTGATGATCAAGTTGTTGATTTTATGATTAGAAGTATGCTCAATGCTGTAGAACTCCCTGAAGAAGAGGGAGAAGGATGTGGATGCTGTGGTCATGATCACCACCATCACGGACATCACGAGCACCATCATCATGAGCACCATCATTGCGATTGTCAAGATGAGAGCAGTGATGATCAATGTGAATGTGGTGATCAATGTGGATGCGGTGATCAATGTGAATGCGGTGATCAATGTGAATGTGGTGATCAATGTGAATGCGGTGATCAATGTGGATGCGGTGATCAATGTGGATGCGGTGATCAATGTGAATGCGGTGATCAATGTGAATGCGGTGATCAATGTGAATGTGATGAAGAAAATCACTGCGGATGCAAATCACACTAGTTGAGAACTTTTTTTCCAAGTATCGTTCAATAAAAAAAGGTATTTCAATTCGATGGAGAATCTTTTGAATGAGTGCGAGATAATCAATCCCTTCGGCGAGTTTTTGAGTAGCGAGATGATAGTCAAAGTGCTCTGTTTCTTCGCCAACTTTATCATAAGGAACTTTGAGTAGCAAACGCGGGAATCTAAACTGATCTGCAACCAACTCAAATCCCCAACTCTCCATATCAACAAAGCCCTCTCAATCAATATTCCATCTTGTCATAGGCACTTCTGAGGAATAAATACTGGCTACTTCTCCACAGAGAAATGGAAGCGGTGGCACAAGCTCCTTGCTCGTTGCAAGGTTTTTGATTCTTCAGACCTGAAGAAGCTTTGGAGGTATTGAGGAAGTATAATAACCACAAACTCAAATATTCACAAGGAAAAACTCCTCTTGGGCATGCTGAGTCAAGTATTTGGTCAAAGCAAAGATCATTGCATAATTTCCCATTCCTGTACACAGGTAGTCGATCTGGAGTTTAGTCTTGAGATTAAGGGATTTGATCTGAGATTTTACGGTCTTGAGCTCTCAAGGAGTCGCACACACGATCAGAATTTTCATCTTTTTTTTTGGGAAAGAGAGATAAATGACTGACTGAAAGTGTAGTGATTAACAAAGATCTTTCAAGACTTTATAGTCGACTTTTCCTGTTCAGAGGAGCGGAAGTGCTCAAATAGGCTTGATTTCATCGATCTGAATGAGATTATTTACTCCCTGAGACCTCAGGTAGGCATTGACTTCTGAGAGATTAAGATCTAGATCTACGGTAAAAAGGACAATTCTGATTCAGGATTCTAGTTCTTTTCCCTCAATAGCCAGATTGAGAGCCTCGGAGCTGCCAAATCTTGCAGAAAGCAAGGATTCAATAAAAGGAAGTGAAATCATCTCTCCACCAAGCTTGAGAAATCTCTTTTGCCTTCCTGTGATATACAAAAATCCATCTTTATCAAGATATCCGAGATCTCAGGTCTTGTATCGCTTTTTACCCTCAAGGGAGATAAATGGAGAGGCGATTTTGCTATCCTGATAGCCAGAAAAAACGCTTGGAGATGAAAAATAGATCATTCCCTCCTGATTGAGAGGCTTTTCCTCGAGGTTTTCGAGATCAAGGATTTTTATCTCTCCATTGGAGATTGAAATTCCAGCAGATTGTTTTTTTTGTTTTTTGAGCGTATTGATTGAAATAATAGGCGAACACTCAGTAATCCCATAGCCCTCGAGGATAACTGCTGAAGGAATCAGCTTTTTGGCTTTTTCAAAGACGGACTCTGAACACTTCTCTCCACCGGTAATCACATAACGAAGTGAGGTAAGCTGATCAGGACTGGCAACATTTAATAAATTGCGGAGAAAGGTTGGCGTAGTGGCAAGGAGTGTAGGCTGAGTATGCGCAATCAGGCGAGCAACGCTTAGAGAGTCGTTGGGATCAGGAGTATTAACCAATCTCAGTCCTGCCACCAGTGGCAAAATCGTATTTACCGTAAATCCAAAACTATGAAAAGGAGGCAAATAGCCCAAAAGTCTCTCATCATGCTTGATATCAAGAATGCCTAATGCTCACTGGAGATTGGAGATGAGATTGCGATGCGTGAGAGGAACTGCCTTTGGCAAGGCTTCACTTCAAGAAGTATAGAGAATAACGGCAGTAGGATCAAGTTTTGCAGGGATAGGGAAGTAAAGCGAGCGCGCTAATGCCCAAAGCTTGCGAGAAAGTGGGATATTTTTGAGCAGATCTTCGAGAAAGACGAATTCATACTGATCCAATCGAGCAATATTGATCTTTTGATAAAAGGCCTTGGAGGTCAGAATTTTTTTGGTTTTTGAAAATTTGACACAATGCTCAAAAGCTGGCTGTGAGTGCGTCCAGTTCATCATTACAGGAATTTTCTCAGCAAGATAGGTCGCCAAGAGCAGAATTGAAGTACTTGCAAGCGCTGGGAGCATAATACCAATATACTGCCCCTCAATCGATTTAAGATAATCAGAAATAAGCAAGGACTTGAGTACAATATCCCTTCTCGACTGTAGACCAAAGAGCTGATCATAGACTTGGGAAGCATTTTTATCAGACTTCCACTGAGATTTGAAATGCTGAAGGATATTTTGCGCAGGATCGAGATTTCGAGAGAGATTCTGTGGCGAGATATGCCAATCACAAGGCTTAAAAAGCTGACTCTCACTCTTGGTCAGTCCCGATGCCATAGCTACCATATCAGCTACGGTCTTGAGCTCAAGGATTGGAGTATTGGAAGTTTTGGGATAGGTAGAGAGAATAGTGTTTTTGAGCTCTGCCATATCAAGCGAATCCAGATACAAGTCAAAAACCAAATGCTGATCGAGTGAAATATTGGTCTCTGGAGTCAGATTTTTGATCTTTTTGAGTTCTGAGGAGACAAAATCAATGATATCAGTTGAGAACTTAGAAGTATCATAGGAACGAGTATTTTGCAGCGAAGCAATAGAATTGGTAATGGTAGAAGGAAGCTTTTTGTGCTTAACATCGTTGAAATAGAAGTAATGTGGAAGATAATTGAGCGTCTCCTCTCCTCTTTGATTATAAAAATCCTCCAAATACTGATTGAAACTGACTAAATCCCCTTGAGACAATTCTCTAAGAGTTGAAGTCTGATCAAGGATTTCGATCAGGATTTTTCTTTTTGGGAGAAAAATAAAAAGGTTTGCGATAAGATACCAGACCGCCTTTACAAAAGTAAAGAAAAGCTTAGGACGAGCGCCATTCCAAGCATTGGACCACATTGATCACCAGAGTCCTGAAACCCTCACGGTTAGCACTTTAGTCTCAGGAAGAGCGGATTGAAGTGCAAGATAGGCTGATTTTTTGGCTCAGAGATATTCTTTTCCCTGCCCGGCAATCTGTCCTGAAGGGAAAAGCAAGACAGAATCGCCCACCTCTAGTGCAGACTGAAGCTGATCAAGGGAATGATTGAGGCGAGAGGCGAGAAGCTGAGTATCCTTGCTCGAAGACTCCTCTACCGCAATCGCTCCAATACGATCAAAAAACCACTTGAGGAAACGATTGTTGGCAAAGGCAGAGATAGCAACTGGCCTGAGATGCACCTTAGGGACAAAAAGTGAAAAAATAATCATCGGCTCCAAAAGGGAAATATGATTTGGCAATACCAGATAGCTCTGTCCAGACTTCACCTGAGAAAGTCCTTTGATCTGGATATCATAGCGAAATCTCGCACACCAAAGAAAAAGTTTAGCCAATCGCTTCATCATAGAGGAAAAGGGGATAAAAAGTCAGATTTTTGAGGGAATTTCTGTTTAAGTATAAAGGTTTTGTGATTTTTCGCAAGTTTTTTTTGAGAACGATGAGGCTTGATTACAAATTTTTTTATAAACAAAAAATCCCACACTATAGTGTGAGATCTTTTGATTATTTTTATAGAATTATCTAACAAGCACAAATCTAAGATCCTCTGACTTCTTTACAGTACATTTCCCATTAGCGTCTGGCGCATTAGAAGTCTCTTTAGAACTGTCTACTGCAACTGTTGTACAAATTTTTTTAACAATATCTTCATATGCTGAAGTCTTAGCCCAATCTTTTATTATTTCTGAAGTAGCATTTGCCTTATCTACGGTTTCTACTTTAGCTATCAATACATATGCTGCATCTGGATTATTATTTCTCTTAATAGTTATATATCCAAACGAATTATCAGTAATATTAGTAGTTCCAATAGCCATTCTTGAGTTCTTCTGAGGATCCATTGGGAAGTCTTTTAGATATCCTCTTTCTGTTACCAAAGGTTTTTCGAGCGTTACCTTAGCAGAGATATTAGCACCTGTTGGTAAAGAACCAATCGCAGTTGAATACATCTCGATAGCTGAAGAAATATCAGACAACCCCTTTTCTCTCGCTACATCTCTAGTAGCTCCCTGAGCTCCCTGAAGTCTAGGCAAGATCGCTGCTGCGAGGATACCGATGATCACCACTACGATGAGCATTTCCACGAGTGTAAAACCTTTTTTCAAATTTTTCATTGTGTATAAGTATAAAAAATAAAGAAATGACAACAGGACCTCTTGCCCATGTGTTCGTCCCTGCTTATAGTACTTTGAATAGAGAAATCAAGATAAATCAACCTTTTGGCGCCATCTTGGCTTGACAAAAGAGGTGAAAAGTTTACTTTTTTGTTGGTATTTTAAAAAGATTGGGATATAGTGGGCATCGTTTTTTCTAGCAAAGAAAACAATGAGAACATGCGAGAAATAGCTACCAATCAAAATATATTATCATACACAAAAAAAAGTCAAAAACCTGATCCAGAGTCAGTTTTTTTATTGTTCTAATAAGATAAAAGAGCCTCAAGGAAATTCCCAAGGCTCTAAATTAGTAGTATTACTGATAAGACTGCGCAGTATCTACTATCTGTAGGAGGAGGTTTTGTATCGTTTCAGCCTCAGAAAAAGACTTGATCGGATCTGAAAGTAAGCCTTTCAGCTCTACTAGATAGTTAAATATCAGGGGTTTGAGGCGTGAGGAATTGCCTCCGAGAATTTCACAAGCAAAGCTATTCTTTTTCGCTAGATTGGCAGAAGAGCCCTTGTTACCGCTCTTCATATAGTAGCTAATCCTTTCAAGAAGGGTAGCTCGAAGCTTTTCTCTATGAGAGGAATCCCCTTGATAACAAATAGCAAAATCTCCAGCTATCCCCTTAAAAAATCTCCGAGACACTATAGCATCATACGGAGTCTTCTGCTCAGAAGAACACGCTCTCGAACTAAGAAAACTCCTTCGTACAGCAAGGAAATGCTCCAAAGAAAGTTTTATTTTTTCTACTCCATTTTGAATCTTAATCTTTGTCATATTTATGGTTTTTTATGATTTTTTATTTTACACCGCTACTTTATATATTTTTGTACTAATGTCAATTATTTTTATCTTTATCAGAACAAGATAAACACCTTTTTAAATAAAAGAAAGAGTCTCAGAGATTTCCCTGAGACCCTCGTCTTAGTTAAGATGATGCTTAAGCATGATACTGCTTTGCGAGATTTACGATACTATTGAGCATATCGTTGCCACTCTCTGCGAAAGAAACTAGCGCCCCAGAAGCTGCAAGTTGAGTTTTCAAGGCTGAGAGGAGATTAAACATATTCCCCTTAAGATCAGCTGAGTTCCCTCCTAGGATCTGGCAAGCAAAGTAATCTCTGGAATACTCCTCCCCTATCTGTTGTGGATCATCACTAGCGATCCTCATATAGTAGTCTACAGACTGACTGAGAGAGTCTCTACTAGGAGTATAAGGCGATCGAATAGGAGAGATTATAAGATCAAAATCCTTTGCTATAGATGAGAAGAAGCATCGAGAGATGAAATTATCAATCTCTATCATTGATATAGAGGGATCTTCTCCTTTTGCCACCAAGAGCAAACGCCTTAGTTCGAGAGAAGATTCCAAGATCTTCTTCTGATCCTCTTGAGGATTATTATCTAGATATTTTTCTAGACAGTCAAATAAATACTTCATAGGTCAAGTTTGTTTTTACTATATTTATATTACAGCATATTATTATATATTTTCACATAAATGTCAAGCCCTTATTTCGCCCAGACCATACTTCTCTTAACTTTATTTTAAATGAAAGAGCCTCAGGAAGTTTCCCCGAGGCTCTAGTCTTAGTTAGATGATGCTTACGCATCATACGTTCCAGCAAGATCTACGATCCGCTTGAGAGTTTCCTTGATGCCCAAGACCTGATTTCTCGTAGCATTGGACCGTGAGACATTACAGAGTTGAGTCTTAAGCCTCATGAGCTTATCATAGATCAGAGGCTTGATCTCAGCTGCATTACCGTACTGAATCTCTTCGGCGAAGAGATTTCTTGGGGAGCTGTTTTTTTCTCCCCTTTTGATACCTAAATCGATATAGAAATCGACCATTCCTGAAAGATCCTCCCTCCCCATAAGTCTCCATTACCCTGTAAAAGGGCATCTGTAGACATAGTTCTGGTGATCAAATGCCTCTTTGATTCCAGTGAAGAATGTTTGCGCTAGGCAATCTGGAGACAGTTCACTTCCTCTAGATGTAGCCGTGCTTTTAGATGTACTAGGCTTACATTGCAGACTGATAAAGTATTCGAGAGGCGAAACTTTCTTCTCAGCTGCGCCTTCGAGGATCCTTTCTTTTATTTCATTCCAGTTCATAGTTGTTTATGTTTAGTATGTTTATATTACGATGTAATTTATATACACTTTTATACAAATGTCAAGTCTTTTTTAGTTTTGGTGTTGTATTAGGTAGCACTTTTCTGTATTCAAAAAAAGTCGCTTTTACAACACCCAAAGATGCCAGTATCTATGCGACTTTTAACGCTATTTTTTGATCAAAATCTCCTTCTTTGGAGATACAGAGGAGATGCTTGAACACCCTAATACCTAATTTAAAACAAATAGAAATGCTTTTAAAGCATATTATTTCCCAGCATAAAAATAAAGATAAAATTCTTTATTATCTAAGAGAGCTTAAGTAGTATTAGAGCTTTCGATCCTTTCTTTGTTCATTCTTAAACCGAAGGAAAATGAAATAGCGACCGAGTCAAGAGGATCTGTGAGCCAAGTTTTGTCAGATCCTCTTTACTCTAGGGAGCTATTTCATTATGATAAAATTGAGAATGGAAAGATATCTCATTGAATTTATCAAGGGAATAATATACCTCGTATTTTATCATATATTTCTGGCTCTGTGTTTTTATAGTATTGGTTTAAAATTTTTTTTAATGCTGTATTTGAAAAATAATGGGTTGCAGATTCTCTAAGATCGTTACTAACATCATAAGTTATATTTTCATTATTCTTTAAGTAGAATACTACTCTATTATCAAAAAAATTCTTAACTGCATCGTTTCTCTTTAAATCGCGAATAAGACTTCTTTTCGTGTTCCATTTCAATATCATTGTATATTTTAAGATATTTTCCCACTCTGGTTCTTTTTGCAATTGCCCAGTATCAATAATTTTCTTATATTTTTCTTTTAGTTTTCTTTCTAGTTTTCTTATATTTTCATATCCTATCTTTTCTTTAAATCTTGTTTGTTCCTGAACACGATAAGAATCAGGCATTCATGCATCTAAATCGGGATCATATAATATACTCAAATTCGCATATTTAAGCATAAAAAGGAATCATCACTTAACTGATAAAATCCTCTCAAATGATGCTAGATATAATGTGACATCATTAGATAGTTTCTCAAATAATCTGTTGATTCCTAGGGAAATACGTTCCCAAGAAGAAAGCATAAAGATTTTTTTCTCTTCTATCTGAATAATATCATGATTTACAATTAAAAAAGAAAATATTTCAATCAAGTCAAAACTACCCCATTTATTGTTGTCAGATTTTTGAATAACTTCACCTAGCTTATCAAAGAATCTTCATCATTGTTCTGATAAAACTTCTTTCGCAAAATCCTTGCTATCATCGGTTGAATGTATCATACATTCTAAAACTGTATGAAATAATCCCTCTCATAAAGCAGGACTTTTTTCGAATATAAAATAAGATTTAAACTTATGTTTATCACTTATACTTATAGTACCTTTCCCAGTCTTTCAATACTTATTTATAGGGAAAAGCTTTCCGATGAAATCCGAGGCAAACTCAAACGGATTCTGCTCCAAAAATTTATTCAAACGCTGCTCCAAAATTTGAGTAGCATCTCTATCTTCTCAAAGTATTCATCGCTCCTGAGATAAAATAAATCAAATATTCTGATAAATTCGATCATAGAATTCTCTATTAGAAAACTTAACTAACTCTATGAGAACAAACTCATTAAAATCAAAATCTAATTTTTTTTTAGCCGATACAGATGAATACTGAGAAATAAGATTACTATGAAACATTTCAAAATCTACCTGAAACATATTTATAAATCTTTTTACATCCCTTACTGTTTTTAATTCTCTAAAAAAAGAACTTAAAAAACGTAAATTATATTGAATACTTTCAATATCATCAATACTATACCTTTGAGCATTATTTTGAATAAATTGTCTCAATTGGATAAGAGCAAATTCTGCGACAGCAAAGTTAGAAATAATCGGAATTGGGACTCTAACCTGAACAATCTTATCAAGATAATGATCAGAATGATATTCTTCCATCAAAGCGTTTTCTACAATTTTTTTATCATAAGATAAAATATATATCACATTATTAAAATTAGCTATACTTTTTACTAATTGCATTATAATAGAGATTTTTTCTTTAGGAAGTCTATCTATATCATCAATAATAAATACGATCTTATTATTATTTTTTTTTAAACTATCATCTATATTATTTTTTAAACTACCTGTAAGATCATCTCAAGAATCTGAATAAGAGTTTATTATAAAAATGAATCAAGCTGTAAACATCAGAGTTAATAAAATAGACCACAAATCGTTGAAAATAAACTCGGTAGTCCAGAAATATGAAAGATCTCGATCAAAATTGTTAAATGAAAAAACGCCTATTACAAAAAGATATATTATCCAAACAATCAAAAAAATTAGTATAATACGATTATTCAGCAAATGAAATAGAGAAAGGAGTCCTTGAGCAGAGATACCTAAAAAGTTATTAGATAAAGGATCTAGCCCAGATACTGCTTTTGAATAATTTTTTAACTTTTTAATATTTAAACCATTATTAAAAAAATTATTTTTCTCTAAAAATATTCAAAATTCTTCAAAAAATTTTATATATAAATCTTGATTTGAACCATATAACCAAGGAGAATAATTAAACACAATACAGTCTTTAAATTCTGTACTTATATCGTTCTCTAAAGTAGTTAAAATTGTAGTCTTTCAAGTTCCCCGCTCCCCTTCTAAGCCTATCACGAAAGAAGACTTTTCATTCTTATGAACTTTAATAGCCCCCTTTAATCTATCCACAATGTTTGTATGTCCTAATATATCAGTATCTTTAGATAATATAATAGGATTATCTAATAAAAACTCTGACTCTGATCTAAGAACTTCTTTATCAGACATCTTCAAAAAAATGTAATATAAATTATTATACAAAATAATTATTTACTTATATATTTTTTAAAAACATTAATACAAGTTTTTATCATCTTTTTTCATATACAAATAAAAAAACCAAGTTTTCCAATATAATATTGACTAACTTCATCAC